>JADMIO010803631.1_pt1 | contig 73129 bp, 74 predicted proteins | sample 8958161 | NCBI WGS metagenome assembly JADMIO01 (sample SAMN16585339, study PRJNA669376) | soil metagenome | isolation source: Crop rotation soil | place: USA: Cullars Rotation, Alabama | collected 2011 | reverse complement strand
GCCGCGACTTCAAGTCACGTGAATTCCAAGCTTCGGATCCCACTGTGCTGGAAAGGGAGCTTGAGCGGGCTACTGTAAACTGGTTTCTCAGTATTGATGCCGCAAGTTTACCTGAAGAAGCAAAAAATGCAGGTAAAAGAACCTATCGTTCTTTAACAGTAGAAGGAAAGGAGTTTGAATTCAGTGATGGTTTTACAGAATTGCATACGCATTCCTATGAAGAGATATTAAAAGGTAATGGCTTTTCGTTAAAAGAAACCGTTCCTTCAATTAAGCTTGTTCATGAAATCAGGAATGCTTTAAAATAAATCAAATGGATCTCAATAATAGTAAAATCCTTGTAATTGGTGGCGCAGGATTTATAGGAAGTTTTGTAGTTGCCGAACTGCTGAAAGAACCGGTTAGTGAGGTTATTATATACGACAACTTCGCGAGGGGAAAAATGAGCAACATTGATTCAGTGCTAAGTGATTCACGTTGTAAAATATTTCCGCATGGTGGTGATATCAGGGAGATGGACATACTGAATGCCGCTATGAAAGGAATAGATTATGTAGTTTGCCTCTCTGCTATGTGGCTGCTTCATTGTAAAGACTATCCACGCACGGCTTTTGATGTAAATGTAGCTGGTACATTTAATGTTCTTGAGGCCTGTGTAAATAATAATATTAAAAAACTGGTTTGGTCTTCTTCTGCGTCAGTATATGGCGATGCAGTAGAATTGCCAATGACTGAAAATCATCCCTTCAACAATAAAAATTTTTACGGGGCGACAAAGATTGCGGGTGAAGCGATGGCTACTGCGTTTAACGACCGTTACAATTTACCGGTTATCGGTTTGCGTTATATGAATGTATATGGCCCCAATCAGGACCAGACAGCGGCTTATACAGGAGTTATCCCTATCATGCTGAATAAGATCGATGAGAATGTTTCACCTGTAATCAATGGTGATGGAAGCCAGGCATACGATTTTATATACGTGGAAGATGTTGCGAGATGTAATGTGATGGCTTTAAAGTCGGAAACAAATTTCGGCTTTTATAATGTGGGCACGGAAGTACAGACCTCCATCAAACAACTTTGCGATACGATTTTAAGGCTGAAAGATTCATCTCTCAAAGTTCAATACAAACCATATAGTGCAGATGATGCGCGTGCCCTGGTGCAGAATCGTATCGGATCAAAACAGAAAGCGGAGAAAGAATTAGGATTCAGATATAAATACGAACTCGAAGAAGGTTTGCAAAAACTTATCGATTGGAGAGACGTTCAAAAAAATAATTCATAATGGAGAAAAGAAACATTCCCATTTCTATCCCATCAATGGGAAGTGAAGAATGGGAAGCATTGAAAGGCCCTATTGAATCGGGTTGGATCACACAGGGTCCGAACGTGAAAGAATTTGAGAACATGTTTGCAAAAAGACATGAAGTGAAACACGCGCTGGCCGTTAGTAATTGTACAACTGCTTTGCACCTTGCGCTTCTGGCTTGCGGAGTGGGACCTGGTGATGAAGTAATCGTACCTGCTTTCACCTGGGTATCTACAGCAAACGCAGTTTTGTATTGCAATGCCACCCCGGTATTTGTTGATATTGATCCTTTGACTTTTAACATCGATCCTGAAAAAATTGCCGAAAAAGTTACTCCGCGTACAAAAGCAATTATTCCCGTTCACTTATTCGGGCTTTGTGCTGATATAGATTTCATCAAAGAAAAATTTCCCCAGTTGAAGATCGTAGAGGATGGGGCATGTGCTTCAGGAAGTGCATTGAGAGGGAGACCTGCTGGTGGTTTGGGAACTGTCGGCTGTTTTTCTTTTCATCCTAGAAAATCGGTCACCACCGGAGAAGGGGGAATGCTGACAACAAACGATGATGCTGTTGCGGCTCACCTGGATATGCTGAGAAACCACGGTGCTTCGATTTCAGAAGAACAAAGACATCATGGTCCGAAACCTTATATACTAGCTGCATATGATATCGTTGGTTATAACTACCGTATGACTGATCTGCAGGGTGCATTGGGTAAGGTGCAGCTTAGCAAGCTCGATAAGTTCATTGATGAAAGAGCTGAATGGGCTGCTTATTATTCTGAAAATCTGGAGAACTTATCATGGCTCCGGACCCCTGTAGTTCCCGAAGGGTATAAACATGGATGGCAGAGTTATGTAACATTTATTGATGAAAGCAAATCGCCGGTTAAACGTAACGATCTCATGGAAGTCTTGCAGCAAAAAGGGATCGCAACCCGGCCTGGCACACACGCAGTTCATATGCTGGGGGCTTATTCAAAAAAATATGGTATAAAACCGGAAGATTACCCTGGTGCATTCAGCGCTGACCAGTATTCAATGTCGATACCATTACACAACCGGATGGTAAAAGAAGATTTTGACTATGTGATCGCGGCCCTATCAGAGGCATGATGGATAAAAGAAAACTGTACAAAAAACTAGGACGTGTTTTTTTATTCCTTTTCCTGAATTTATGTCTTACTTCCCTGATCATCTGGATCGCTTATAATAACAGGACAAGGATTAAAAAAATGATGGATCACGATAATTCCTTTAATAAGGAAGATAAAGTGATCCTGTATGATATTTTCAGTTCTCCATTGATTGAAAATGGGAATGACCTGGTTCTGCCAGCAGTAAACACCAGCGACCAGGTGGTGAATGATGTTAATAGTTCCACCCTGCCCGATTCACTTGACCTGATGTCGATGTATGAAAGTTGCAGGGTAATTTCAACCAGCAGGTATAGAAGTGATATTCTGAAGATCAAATATGTTATGTATAACGATACGCTGGATAGTTATGCATATTTTACAAAAACTGGAGGCAAAACCAATACTGGAATACTGTATGTTCCCGGTAGTGGGGACAACCGTCCGGGGATGGTTGCCAGGAGACAGGTTGAAACTGAAGACCCAACTGTACAAGCGACACAAATTCATGGAGATATTTATTTCCCGGTATATCCAGCAGATGATATTCGCGCCATTCATGATGGAGCTAAAATGCTCGACATAAAAAAGATCCTTGGTTATCTCGTTACCAATGGCCGCAATCTTTCACTCAGGTATCTCGCAGATATTTTCGCATTAAATAAATTCCTTGACAGTACTTACTCGATTCGTCATGTATGGGGGCACTCAAGAGGCGGATCCACAGCAACACTTATTGGTGCGATCGTGTTGCCCGATACACTGATTATCAGTTCAGGTTATTCGGTAATGAGTAATAAGTTCTTCAGATTGAATAACGACCAGCTCTGGTGGCATGGCGCTGATCATTATTTTGATAAGAATTTCATAGTTGGCAGGTTAAGCCAGTCTAAAACCCAGGCATTTTTTCTTTTTGGTAAGAAAGAAGAAGATGATATCTATGGCCTGGAAACAAAATATTTCTACTCTCAGAATTATTATAAGCCTTTTCAAAACATACATGTGTCTTACGCAGACAAAAAACATGTCTGGTTTGGAGAAGAAATTTCCAAAATACTTTCCGGTAAATAATTATGTGCGGCATTGCAGGACTTTTTAAGTTGAATGGATCCGCGGTTTCAGAAACTGAGATCAAACGCATGACTGATGCAGTTGCGCACAGGGGTCCTGACGGAGAGGGTATTTATGTTGATGACAATGCAGGCCTTGGGCATCGTAGATTAGCCATTCTCGATGTATCTCCCAAAGGCGCTCAGCCCATGAGCAGTCATGACGGTGATTGGATCATCGTATTCAATGGCTGTATTTATAATTTCAAAGAGCTTAGAAAAGACCTGATAGAAAAAGGCCATCGGTTTATTTCAACGTCGGATACCGAAGTAATCACTGAGGGGCTTGCAGAATACGGTCCTTCCTTTTTCGAAAGGATGGATGGCATGTTCGCTATCGGTGCATGGAATAAATCAAAAAGACAACTCTGGATCAGTCGCGACCGCTTCGGTGTAAAACCATTGTACTATTTTCTGGGCAACGGAGTTTTCATGTTCGCTTCTGAAATAAAAGCTTTCATTACACATCCGGCATTTAAAACAGAACTGAATTACGAGTCGCTGAACGAGTATTTCACTTTTCAGAACATGTTCAGTTATCAAACCTTGTTCAAAGGTGTATACCTGCTCCCGCAGGCTAATACAGTTTGCATAGATACTTCAACGACTGAAGTAGTACATAAAAGCTGGTGGGACTATAATTTTTCAGAGACCGACGAAAAAATGGAGTTTGAAGAAGCCCGGCGGGAAACGGAACGCTTATTCAGTGCAGCCGTTGAAAGGCAGATGGTAGCAGATGTGCCGGTCGGCAGTTATTTAAGTGGTGGAATGGATTCGGGCTCTATCGCTGTAGTGGCTTCAAAACATGTTTCAAGACTTTACACATTTACCTGCGGTTTTGATATGAGTCAGGTTACCGGGGTTGAAGCAAATTATGATGAGCGACGTGATGCGGAACTGACAGCCAATTATATTAAGAGTGAACATTACGAACAGGTAATGAATGCCGGAGATCTGAGATGGAGTCTGCCAAAACTTGTACACCATCTTGAAGATTTGCGTGTGGGGATGAGTTATCCCAGTTATTATATTTCAAGGCTGGCATCCAAATTTGTAAAAGTTTGTTTGCAGGGTACCGGCGGTGATGAATTATTTGGGGGATATCCGTGGAGGTATTACCGTATATTCAAATCATTAGATCGACCCGATTTCCTGAATCAATATTATGATTTCTGGCAAAGGCTCGTGAAAGACGATGATAAAAGCAAATTATTTACCGATGCGACCTGGAAAAAGGTTGGGAATAAAAATGAAGTACGACCCATTTTTGAAAAAGTATTCCTGTTCAATGAAAAATTAAAATACGACAGGCCCGAAGAACATATCAATAACTCGCTCTATTTCGAAATAAAAACTTTTCTTCCCGGGCTATTACTTGTTGGAGATAAATTATCCATGGCTCATGGCCTTGAGGAACGTTTTCCGTTTATGGATAATGCGCTGGTTGATTTTGCAATGAAGGTTCCCGTTAAATACAAACTGGGTAACCTGGAAAACATGAAGAAGATCGACGAAAATATTTATAACGACAAGAAAAAAATGTATACGGAATACGATGATGGCAAGAATGTATTGCGTAAAGCAATGCTGGACTTTATGCCCGAACAGATCATCAACCGGAAGAAGCAGGGCTTTAGCGCTCCTGATGAAAGCTGGTATCGTGGAGAAAATGCCCTTTACATGAAAGAATTACTTCTCGATAAAAATTCCTGTTCTGCGGAATTTATCAATCCCGCATATACAGAACATATTATTGACGAGCATATCAATAAAAAAATAAATCACCGTTTGTTGCTTTGGAGCCTGATGAATTTTGAATGGTGGTGTCGTATCTTTCTTAATGGAGAAAAAGTCTGATATGGATCGGATCGATTCTTTTGATAATACACATCCTGAATTAAAAGAACTGTTTGTCCTCTTAAACAGGTTAAAAAATCATTTCGATCAGAAATTTCTAAAAGAGTACGACCGATCACTTCCTTTTGCCGACATCCTGTTCGACAGGTGGGAAAGGGCCCGGCTCCTGGGATTCGGTGACAACTCTTCTATTTATGACTCTTCCCATGTTTTTGGAAATGTTACAGTGGGAAAGAGCACATGGATAGGACCCTTTACCATTTTAGATGGTTCAGGAGGATTGACAATAGGAGATAATTGCAGTATTTCTGCATCGGTGCAGATCTACACGCATGATACAGTTAAATGGGCCACCAGTGGTGGTAAAGAAAAGTATGAGTATGCGCCCACGTCAATTGGCAACAATTGTTATATCGCACCGGGAACAATCATCGCAAAAGGAGTAACAATTGGAGACGGTGCCATTATAGGTGCGAACAGTTTTGTAAAAGATTCTTTTCCTGCAAACAGCAAAATTGCAGGCTCACCTGCACGTCAGGTATAAACGAAATTCATATGAGTAACATAAATGTGGGCGTTATTGGTTATGGATACTGGGGTCCTAATATCGTCCGCAATTTCTTTGCAGCCAGTAACTGTACGGTGATTTCTGTGGCTGATGCACGGCCTGAAAGACTGGTTGTCCTTTCTAAATCTTATCCTTCTATCAAAGGAGTAAACTCAGCAGATGAAATAATAAATAGTAAAGAAATAGATGCGGTAGTTATTGCTACTCCCGTATTTACTCATTTTTCACTTGCTAAAGCGGCGCTGAACAACGGGAAGCATGTACTTATTGAAAAACCAATTACATCAACTGCTGCAGAAGCCGAAGAACTGATCAACCTTGCTGAACAAAAAGGATTGACCGTTATGGCTGACCACACATTTTTGTACACCGGCGCTGTGCATAAAATGAAAGAACTGATTGATTCGGAAAATATTGGTAAGATCCATTATTTCGATTCAACAAGAATTAACCTGGGATTGTTTCAGCCTGATGTAAATGTATTATGGGATCTCGCTCCCCATGATATTTCCATGCTTATGTACCTCGTAGATGAAAGACCGGTAAGCATCAACGCAACAGGCATATCCCATACACATAATGGCATTGAGAATATCGCATACATGACTGTGAATTACAGCTCTGATTTCATAGCTCACTTCAACTGTTCCTGGACTTCACCTGTTAAGGTGCGGCAAACACTGATTGGGGGAGATAAAAAAATGATCGTGTATAACGACCTGGAGCCATCTGAAAAAATACGCGTTTATGATACCGGTTTCCAGCATAAAACTGATGAGGACAAAAAAAAGATCCTTGTAGATTACAGAACCGGTGACGTATTTATTCCGAAGCTGGCCGGTGGTGAAGCCCTCCTTGGTGTAGCGACAGATTTTATTCAATCGATCTTAAATAAAACTGCGCCAAGAGCTACGGCGAAACTGGGTTTACAGGTAGTAAAGATCCTGCAGGCTTCACAGGAGTCCATAAAGAATAATGGTAAAGAAATAAAACTATAGAAATGCAACTTACCACTGTAAACAGTGAGAAACAAAGTTTAAACAATGTGCAGCTTGGAGAGAATGTGCGCATCTTCAATTTTGTAAATGCCTACGGATGCAGTATTGATGATAACAGTAAAGTAGGCGCATTCGTTGAAATACAAAAAGGTTCCAGCATCGGAAAAAACTGTAAAATATCAAGTCACACGTTCATTTGTGAAGGTGTGCATATTGCGGATAATGTTTTCATCGGTCATGGAGTTATGTTTACCAATGATCTTTTTCCAAGAGCAACCAATGAAGACGGATCTCCACAGTCTGAAGCTGACTGGAAACTGGTAGAAACGTTTGTTTCCAAAGGGGCATCGATCGGAAGTAACGCAACAATTTTATGTGGAATTACTATCGGGGAAAATGCCATGATTGGAGCAGGCGCTGTTGTTACAAAAGATGTAGCGGCCAATGCGGTGGTAGTGGGTAACCCGGCAAGACAAATAAAACAATGAGTAAACTCGAAAAATATCAATATACCTGGCCTCATGATGAACTGAGCGCCAAGAACGGCTGGAAAAAAAGCAATCATCCCGGCTTTCTCGAATATGAGATGCCTGAGAGTGTGGAAAAGCTGGCAAACGACAGCCGGTGGCCCGGATTTTTTCCTTCTGCTATTTGCTTCGTAACAACTGTTGATGGCAATAAGACCGCACTTGAAAAAGTAGTGGGCGCAACTATTGTAAACAGGTTTCCTTATATAGTCGCACTTAGTTTTTGTACTAAACCACTTTCGGAAAGACATTATGTACGCGAGAACTTCATGAAAATGCTGGAAGAGGGAAAAACGGTCGCTATTCAGTATTTCGATCCGGGTGCTGAAATTGACAGGTGCATGGAAGCGATTGCAGAAGTTGACGATGCGGAAATTGAAAAAAGGATCGGGTATACAAATCTTCCAACAAGAAAAGCTGCCTCCAATAATTGCCCTGTTTTTGAAAATGCCTACCTGGTTTACGAAGCCAGGCTGGTATCTCCCGGAAAAGATTTTGAGGGAGAAAATATTTTCGAAAAGCCATGGACGGATTATGGCAGTCACCGGATCTATTATCTCGAGATTGAAGCGATACAGCTTCGTGAAGATATTACTCATGGCAGGTCTCAGATCCACTGGCGAAGTCTGCCATTCTGGACACCGGCAACAGAATTGGAAAAATCGTATTCTGCCGATACACAACCTCTGCTTGATGTAAAATATCAGAAAGGATATACGTCTAACTATTTGTTTCCAGCCCGTAACACCATTGCATTTGATTTCGACAGGATCGAAAACGGAATGTGTATCAAGTTCCTTTCACCACTTCCCGAAGACCAGGTGGAGGTAGACAATGACCGGGCACGATGGCCCTGCTTTTTTCCTTCATCACTTGGAATGATCACCACGAATGGTGACAATGGATTAACCAACCTTATGCCATGTGGCTCTACAACGGTTTTAGTAAGACACCCGTTATGTTTTGCTATCTGTGTATCCTATGCGAAAATTAATATCCGGTATGCTCCCAGGGAGTCGCTGGGTACGCTTCATAAAAATAAAAAGTTTGTCTGCGGAGTTCCTTTTTCCAACGATATAATCATCGACGCAATTAAGTATGCAGGAAATATCTCCGGGGCAGTTGACAAAAACAAAATAATTCATTCGGGACTTCAGTTTGAAAACGATGAATACGGACCAGTATTAAATGCCCTGCCTGTCAGTTATAAATGTAAAGTGGTAGAAGTGATCAGGCTGGGAACTCATTTCCTGTTTCTTGGTGAGGTGAAAAGTATCCTCGTCAGGGAAGATGTAAGTCTTGAAAATAATCTAAAGTGGTATTCCTATCCGGATCTTGAAACGGTAAAAACTATTGAACATGCCTGAAACGTTGGTTAAGACTATCAATTGCCTGGATCTTAAAGGCCAGCATCAACAAATAAAAAAGGAAATTTTTGAAGCATTTGAGAAAGTGTATGAAAAAACAGCTTTCTCGGGCGGGCCTTTTGTGGAAGAATTTGAAAAAGCATTTGCTGCATATACAGAAACCCAATATGCCGTTGGTGTAAATAATGGTACGACTGCACTTCACCTGGCGATGCTTGCACTTGGAATCGGGCAGGGTGATGAAGTAATTGTTCCTGCAAACACTTTTATTGCAACTGCCTGGGGAGTTTCTCATGCAGGTGCTATCCCGGTTTTTGTTGATTGCGATAAAGACAATTGGGAGATAGATCCGTCACTGATTGAAGAAAAAATTACTGATAAAACAAAGGCAGTGATTGGAGTTCATTTATATGGAATGCCATTCGATATAGATGCAGTAAAAGCAATTTGTGATAAACATGATCTCTACCTCATTGAAGATGCGGCACAGGCGCAGGGGGCGAGATACAAGGGAAAAATAACAGGCGGTTTTGGGAAAATGGCCTGCTATAGTTTTTATCCGGGAAAAAATCTTGGTGCCTGCGGAGAGGCCGGTGGGATCACAACAAACAACCTGGAATATGCCGAGCATCTCCGTAGTCTGCGCAACCATGGAAGCACCACCCGTTATTATCATGATGAGGTCGGATACAATATGCGTATGGGTGGGTTAGAAGGAGCTTCACTGAGCGTAAAACTAAATTACCTGGAAGACTGGAATAACAGAAGACGCGAAATTGCGGGGATGTATCATGAGGGTATTAAAAATCCGAAGATAAAAATGCAACAGATTCCGGATTGGGCTGACCCGGTATATCATCTGTTTGTAATTACCTGTGATGAAAAAGACCAGCTGGTAAAATATCTCCAGGAGAACCATATCAATCCTGCCTTCCATTACCCGGTTCCCTGTCATTTACAAAAAGCTTATTCAAATCTTGGATATAAGGAAGGAGATTTTCCTAATTCAGAATATCTCGCTGCGCATTGTATCTCCCTGCCGATGTACGCAGAATTAACAAATGAAGATGTAAATTTTGTTATCAGTGTAATAAACAAATTTTAAGCAAATGAGATTTGCTTTTCTTGGAGGTACACACAGGGGGTTAAAATTGCTGGAAGCTCTTATTCAAAACAGCTATATCCCTTATATGCAGTCGTTCTCAAAGAAGATGAACATGAGGAAAACAAGGCTTTCGAAGAAATGTCTTCCCTGCTCAATGAGCACAAGGTTCCGCATATTCTAAAAAGAAAACTGGGCAATGACGAATATGATAAGCTGCGATCGCTTGAGCTGGATTTTGTTGTGGTTTTTGGATGGCGAACGCTGATCGATACCACAGTTTCGAAACATATAAAACTTGGTCTCATTGCAGCCCACCATTCCCTGTTGCCTAAATACAGGGGTTTTGCTCCTACTCATTGGGTAATGATCAATGGTGAAAAGGAAACCGGGGTTACTCTTTTCCAGATAACAGAAGGGGAAGTTGATTCCGGACCCATGTTAGGACAGAAAAAATTTCCGATCTTATTTGAAGATTATGCATGGAATGTTTATCAGAAAATTATTGACGTCACTATAGAACTGTACCTGGAATTTTTTAATAATTATAAGGAAGGTAAAATTGAATTTACAGAGCAGGATGAATCCCTGGCCAGCTATGCATGTAAGAGATTACCTGAAGATGGTCATATCAACTGGGACCAGAGTTCAATAAACATTTATAATTTTATCAGGGCACTTGCTTATCCGTTCACCGGCGCGTTTCTGAAATACAACGAAATTATATACGATGTGCGGAAGGTTAAAATCGGATTGCAGAATGATAAGAAATTTGACGGGTGTATTCCTGGTAGGGTAATCAGAACTTTTCCGGAAGGAATTGAAGTACTTTGCAGGGAAGGGACCATTGAAATAACGGAGTGGGAAAACAGGGACACAAAAAAAGTTGAATGTCCGTCAATAGCTGTCAGGTCAATAAATACAACATTTAAATAGTGGCCGTAACTATTTCCATCGTTATCCCGTTTCTTAACGAGGCACCAAACATTCCTAACCTCGTAGAGAAGCTAAATGATTTTTGCAAGGCAAATCAGGATATACGATTCGAGGTCATTTTTGTAAATGACGGATCCACTGACAATTCACGGGAACTATTGATAAGCCAGCCGATAAAGTTTAACAGCAGGCTGGTAAACTTTTCCAGGAACTTCGGTGCTCATGCCGCATTGCGCGCCGGCATTCAAAAATCAACGGGAGATTATATTTCTTTCATGTATGCCGACCTGCAGGATCCGCTTGACCTTGTAACACGAATGTACCGGGTATGCAAAGACGAGAACAGGGATATTTGCTGGGCAAGCCGGGAAAATTTTGCGACCGGGTTTATTCATAGAAAACTAAGCCGCATGTATGCACGGCTGATCAGGAGATATGTTTCAAAAGATTTTCCTGAAAGTGGTTTCGACATCGTTCTGTTCAACCAGAAGGTTCAGGAAGTGATCAATGCAAATGTTGAAAATAACTCTTCTATTTTTCTGCAGATACTGACGTTGGGTTTTAAAAGCCAGTTTATAAAGTATTCCAAATCGGAAAGAAAAGAAGGAAAGTCCAAATGGACATTTTCAAAGAAGATGAAGCTGATGATCGATTCATTTGTTGGGTTTTCCTACACCCCAATCAGGCTTGTAAGTATTGTGGGAATAGTAATGTTTATAGTGGGCTTTTTGTGGACGGGTTATATTGTAGTAAGGAAACTGGCGTTTAATGATCTTGCCGCAGGATGGCCCATGCTATCATCCATTATCTTACTGGGTTTTGGCATTACCAACATTGCCCTTGGAGTTATCGCTGAATACCTGTGGCGAACTCTGGATGCCAGCAGAAGACGGCCGGTATTTATCATAGATGAAATAATCGATCTGAAAAAGAATGCTTAAACCTGTATTCTATTGTTTTCTTTACGCGTTGTTTAATGTGACAGGTGCAATCCTTATTAAGACCAAATTGAAAGGAAAGCTGCTTACTTCATTCGGGGACTGGATCAAATTTCTCGTTGATGTGCAGGTAATAGCGGCTTTTGCTTTAATATTTATTTCAGCCTTATTATTATTTAAGGCATTGTCTACCGGCAATTTCACGTTCGTGATCCCTGTCAGCGCAGGGATCAATTTTATACTGACGATCATCGCAGGTTACCTGATCTTCAAAGATCAACTTAGTATAACACATTTCGTAGGCTTTGCTTTGATCATATCCGGAATTATATTATTAAGTTTTAAAAATTTAAACGTTGCCTGATTTAGTAAAGGGCAATACAATTCTTATTACAGGAGGTGCCGGTTTTATTGGCTCCTATCTTGTTGAAGAATTGCTGCCACTTCATCCAAAAAAAATTATCATCGTCGACAACTTTATTCGTGGAAGTCATGCCAACATGAGATCATTTGCCGGTAATCCTGCAGTGGAGTTTCATAAAGGAGATATCCGGAATCATGAATTAATGGATTCGCTGGTTAAGCAATCCGATGTCGTGTTTCATATGGCCGCCTTACGCATTAATGCCTGTGCGGCTGATCCGCAGGAAGGATTTGATGTAATGATGAAAGCTACTTTCGATCTTGCACAGCTTTGTGTGAACCATAAAATTAAAAAGGTAGTTTATAGTTCCAGTGCTTCTGTTTACGGCCTGGCTCAGCATTTCCCTACACCTGAAACTGATAACTCCTACAACAATCAGACTTTTTATGGAGCGGCAAAAAGCTGGGGAGAACAACTGTTTCGCAGTTTTAAATTTATGTACGGTCTGGATTATGTTGCGTTGAGATATTTCAATGCATATGGACCCAGGATGGATACGGATGGAAAATATACAGAAGTAATGATCAGGTGGCTTGACTGCATTCGGGATCATAAAAATCCTTTGATCTATGGAGATGGTTCAACCACAATGGATTTTGTTTATGTACGTGACATTGCAAAGGCGAATGTAGCGGCTCTCCAGGCGGAAGTTACTGATGAGTCATTTAATATTGGTACCTGCGAGGAGACCAGCCTGTCTCAATTGCTTGATGTATTACTGCAAGTGAATGATTCAAGGCTTCAACCTGAATACAGAGAAGAAAATTCGATCAACCCTGTTAGTCGCAGGCTGGCTGATATCGATAAAGCAAAAAACCTTCTGGGGTTTACGCCAACTGTAAGTCTTGAAAAAGGATTGAAAGAACTCAGTGAGTGGTATTTTCAAAAGCAAAAAGAAGTGGTATCATGATCCCTATTGCCAAACCCTACTTAACCAAAGACGAAGCTCAGGCTGCCTATGATACAATCATGACAGGCTGGATCACGCAGGGACCTAAGGTTGCGGAATTTGAAGAGAAGTTTGCAAAATATACTGGTGCAAAATATGCAGTGGCCGTTTCTAATTGCACTACCGCGCTTCACCTTTCAATGATCGTATCGGGCGTTCAACAAGGTGATGAGGTCATCTGCCCTTCAATGAGTTATATCGCGACAGCCAACAGTATTAAATATGTTGGAGCTGAGCCCGTTTTTGCTGAAGTGAATGAGGACTATAATCTCGACATTAACGATACAGAAAAAAAGATCACTGCTAAAACAAAAGCTATCCTGCTGGTTCACCAGATGGGAATGCCGGCTGACATAGATGCATTTGAAGCACTGGCCAAAAAATATAATATAAAACTGATCGAGGATGCAGCCTGCGCGGCAGGCTCTGCCTATAAGGGGAAAAAAATAGGCAGTCACTCATCACTTGTCTGTTTTTCATTTCACCCGAGAAAAGTGATCTCTACGGGAGACGGAGGAATGATTACAACAAACAACGAGGAACTCTATTCAAGAATGAAGCGATTACGCCAGCACGGTATGAATATTAATGATCGCACGAGGCATGAATCCAAAAAGGTTTTGTTCGAAGATCACGTTGAGGTTGGGTATAATTACCGTATGACGGATATACAGGCTTCGGTGGGAATTAAACAACTTGAAAAACTGGACTGGCTGATCGAGAGCAGGAGGAAGCTGGCATTGAGATACCACGACGCCTTCCGTAATATTAAATCCATCAGAATTCCCGAAGAAAAACCCGGTTACTTAAGTAATTATCAGACCTACAGTATATATCTCGATCCTTCATCAAATATTTCCCGCGATGAGCTGATGCAACAACTGCTTGATGCGGAAATTGCAACACGAAGGGGAGTGATGACTTCGCACCGGGAGACAGCCTACCGGGATCTGAATCTTTCTCTACCCTGCAGCGAGAAATTGTCTGACAATAGCATTTGCATTCCTTTATATATCCCCATGACCAATGAAGACCAGGAAAAAGTAATATTCTCAATAAAAAAAATTCTTAGTGATTAAACTGGCTTCGTTGAACAGGTATACCTGGGTGGGGTTGGCCTTAGTTCTGTTATATTTATTTTTTGTTGCTTATATCCGTTTCACACACCAGGATATTGGCTGGTATTATGCTTATGCAGACAGGCTGGCAAGCCGGTTTTCTTTAAATAACTCCCAAAGTACATGGTCGTTTGCCGATGCAAATGGTGATAACGGGGCTGGCGGTATTATTTTTATTCTTCTGCAGTTTGTAGCAATCGTAATAAGTTCAAACGACCTGATGGCGGTGAAGGTCCTTGCTGCGTTGATTGCTATTTCAGTTTACCTGGCTTTTTATTTTCTTCTGAAAAACCGACTTGGGATAAAACATTATTTTGCTTTTTCCCTGTTATTGCTGGTAGATCCCATGTTTTCTTTCCAGGTAATGAACCGACCCGAAATGCTTGCCTGCGCGATTGCCCTGTTCATTTACAATATCGGGCTCTCCGAACGCCAATCTCCCTGGAAATTTTTCTGGCTTTCTTTTCTGACCATGTTGTTGCTGGATGTACACCCTATTTCAGTTTACATGGTTGCTGGGTTTAATGTGATCCTGTTCTTTAGAAATTACCGCAAGTTCCTGTTTTTTGCAGGTGGTGCAATATTGGGAATTGCACTTGTAACCGCTCTTAATTATCTGTTCAATAAGAATGTGGGCATTTTCGCTTTTTTCGGCGACAGTAAGCAATATATGAATGATCACTATTTTCCTTTGTTTACAGATCCGTTTTTGGTAATTCTGACCCGCCCGTTCTATAAACTTAAATACTATATCATTTATTTTCTCTTTGGTGCATTGTTTATTTACCTGGCCTGGTATTTCAAAAAATTAAAAGAGATCATACTTGCAAAAAAAGAATACAGCATAATATTTCTAAACGCTGTTATTTTCTTTTTTCTTTCAAATCTGTTCTCCGAAGGTGGAAACGGATATCATCTTTACTCGCTGACAGTTTACCTGACAGTGTTTGTTATTTTATACAGTGAAATCCTGAATTTGATCGCAGGGCGTAATGCACGTTTGATTTTTATTTTGGCGCTGGGAATAGTTCCTGCGTTCGGACTTTATAAATCACTGCCACGTTTCAACCAGTGGGTCCGTTACAATAGTTATTTTAAAGAGAATTACTATAAGATTAATGACTACGTTGAGGACAGCAGCCGTATATTGCTTAGACCTGACTATTCGTTTGCTCTTCACCGGCGCAAGGTTTACTGTGAGCCAACATTTCCGATAATGATGCACATGTATAAATATCACCGGAATTTTCCACAGGCTATTCTTGCAAAAAATTTCGATATAGTGGCGATTGATGAAATGTTTCTGCATGACGTGGATATTAAAACTCCTATTGACAAATACAGCTATGGGGATTTTTATAAGTCCGTTCAACAGGTCAGATTTAATACCCAAATAATTGAGGATCTGGTTCAGCATCACGTTTTTAATCCGATCTATCAGTTCAATGATTTTTATCATGGAAAAACGATTTTTTATCGCGTTGACAAACAGCTTTTAAAAGAATATTGTGAAGCAAATAGATAAGGTGGCTTTTACGATGGATGTCGACTGGGCTCCTGAAGAAGTGATAGAATATGCACTTTCTCTTTTTGAAAATGAAAATATTCCCTGCACCATTTTTTGTACACACCGGTCAGCGGTTCTTGAAAATTCAAATAAAGAACTGTTTGAACTTGGTATACATCCAAATTTTAACCCTTTGCTGAGCGGTGGTGGAGGTTCGGCGGAACAGGTTCTGGATGATCTATTAAAAATATTTCCCGACGCTAAAGGAGTACGTTCCCACAGTATGACCCAGAGCACACCGTTGCTTGGAATGTTTGCCCAAAGGGGATTGACTTATGAATCGAATTATTTTATTCCCTATTCTGAAAATATACACCCCATAATGCTATGGAACGGAATGATCAGGTTGCCTTATATATGGGAAGATGACATTCAATGGATGTATGGAAAAAAATTTGACGATATAAATATTGACTTTAATGCACCGGGAATGAAAATTTTTGATTTTCACCCGGTCCATCTCTTTCTAAATACTGTAAATGAGCAGCATTACCTGGAGGCTAAACCCCACTATCAGAATGCAAAGGAGCTGATATTACATCGAAATAATGGTGACTCGGTAAAAGGTGCTAAAGATGCGTTGATGTTAATTTTTAGAGAGATAAAGACTCATGGCATAACACCATTGAAACTGTCAGAGGTCGCCGATACTTTTAAATATTCCACTAAATCGGTTTAGCAATGTATATAAAAAAGGAAAAAATACAGGAGTTGGCGGGACTGGGATCCGAACTGAAGGAGGCTGAATATTTTCTTGGCTTGTCAAACAGTCAATCACCCAACACCCTGTCCTTCTGCGACACTGAAAAATTTGTTACTGATATAGAAAAGAACCTGAACATCACTGCTTTGTTCGTGAATGAAGGTGCAGGCAAAAAACTTTCAGACCGGATCCTAAAAATTCAAAGTGACGATCCGAGATGGAGTTTTTATGACCTTATCAATAAAGCCGGGAAAGACAGTTACCGTGAATTCAAATCAGAAATTCATCATACGGCGCAAGTACATGAAAGAGCATATATCTCACCTAATAACGTCAGGATTGGTGCGAATACAATCGTAGAACCCAATGTAACTATTTTACCAGATGTTGAAATCGGTAATAATTGTATCATCAGGGCGGGGTCAGTACTTGGGTCAGAAGGATTTGAGCAGAAGCGTACCCAAAAAGGCATTCTGGGCGTTTTACATTTCGGAAAAGTGATTGTACATGATGATGTGCATCTTGGCGCTTTGAATTCACTGGCTAAAGGAATGAGTTTCAGAGATACAATCGTTGGAGAGTCAACACGTACCGATAACCTGGTTCATATAGCTCATGGAGTACAGCTGGGCAAACGTTGCTTCCTGCCTGCATCCTGCATGATAGCCGGGAGTGTAACAATAGATGATGATGTGTGGATAGGACCGAACGCAAGTATCAGTTCAGGCATCCGCATCGGAAAAAATGCATTTATAACTATCGGGGCTGTGGTAACAAGAAATGTAGATGAGGGACAAACAGTTTCAGGTAATTTTGCAATTCCGCATCAGAAATTTTTAAGAAATCTTAAAAATTCTTTACATGATTAAAGTGGGTGATAGTTATACTGAGAAATTTACTGTTACAGATGAAAAAGTAAAAGCTTTTGCTGAGATTACAGGTGATGTTAACCCGATCCATCTTGATGATGAATATGCAGCAACCACTGTGTTTAAAAAGAGAATTGCCCATGGCATTCTGGTTTCCGGGTTTATTTCAAACATCCTGGCAAATAAATTACCAGGACCCGGAACAATTTATTTAAAACAGGAGTTGAATTTTGTCGGCCCGGTTTTTATAGATGATGAAGTGGAAGTAACAGTAACTGTCAAAGAAAAAAAAGAAGATAAACCGATTTATACAATCGAAACAATTTGTAAAGCCGAAGAAAAACCAGTAATAAATGGATATGCAATCGTCAAATACAGTAACTAAAACGGATACGGTAAAAGTTGCAACTACCAGGAAGATCTGTACCCGTTGTATCTACGATGATAATGTTCCCGCGATAACTTTCAACGACCAGGGAGTCTGTAATTATTGCCTGATGGTTGACCAGTTGATAGAAGAATATAAAACGGGTCAGCCAGAAGGCGAAGCAGAATTCCTCAAAATAGTAGAAAAGATCAAACGTGACGGTAAGGGTAAAAAATATGACTGCATAATCGGTGTCAGCGGTGGCACTGATTCTTCTTTTCTTATCGATAAAGCTGTTCATGAGTGGGGACTGCGCCCCCTTGCGGTTCACTATGATAACACCTGGAATTCTGGTATTGCAACTGAAAATATCCGGAAAGTACTTACTAAAGCAGGAGTGGATCTTTATACGCATGTGGTTGACAATAAGGAAATGGACGATATCTTCTTATCCTTTCTGAAGGCCGATGTTCCTGAAAGTGATGCAGCCACGGATATCGGCGCCGCAGAACTTCTTTACCGTGTGTGTGATAAGTTCAAAGTAAAGTATGTAATGGAGGGTCATTCTTTTATTGCAGAAGGGATCACACCGCTTGGAAAAAATTATTTCGATGGGAAATATGTAAAATCCATTCACAAAAAATTCGGCAAACTTCCTATGAAGACATTTACGAACATGAGCTTTGCCGCCTTCATGAAATGGATACTCTTCAAACAGATTAAAAAAATAAGGCCATTCTGGTATATAAAATACTCAAAGGAAAGCGCGAGGGCCATGCTTGAAAAAGAATATAACTGGGTTTATTATGGAGGACACCATCTTGAAAACAGGTGGACCGCATTCAGCCACAGCTATTATTTCCCGAAAAAATTCAATATTGACTACAGAAATAATAGCCTTTCAGCTTCAGTCAGGGCAGGGTTGATCAGCCGGGATGAAGCGATAGATATATATTATAATCATCCCCCTTACCTGGAACCTGAACTGCTGAATTATGTGAAAAAAAGAATGGGAATGAATGATGAAGAGTTTGATGCGATGATGAAAAGGCCGCCAAAATTCTGGTACGAGTATCCAACCTATAAAAAACGGTTTGAGCGTCTTCGGCCATTATTTTACATGTTGTATAAACGTAGCCTTGTACCTAAAAGTTTTTACCTGAAATACTGTTTTCCGACTCCGAAAAATACATGATAACAATCGTTAACTATGGGATGGGTAACCTCGGCTCTGTTCAGAATATGTTCAGGAGAATAGGAGTGGAAAGTGAGATAACGGGCGACGCTGATACAATCAGCAAAGCAAAAAAATTATTGCTGCCCGGAGTAGGTGCTTTCGACGCCGCAATGCAGAGAATAGATGAAAGCGGACTTCGTTCCATCCTGGATAAAAAAGTAATGGAGGAAAAAGTGCCAACCCTCGGGATATGTCTCGGCATGCAGTTGATCACGGCTTCAAGTGAGGAAGGTGTACTTCCGGGACTGGGCTGGATTCCTGCTAAATCCTATAAATTCAAATTTGAAGAAGGCAGTAAATTGAAAATTCCTCACATGGGATGGAACCGGGTATTTGAAAAACGGGAGGCACCCCTGATACATGATTTGCCGGAAGAGCCCCGTTTTTATTTTGTACACAGTTACTATGTAAAATGTGAAAATGACAGTGAGGTGCTGACAACAACAAATTACGGAATTGAATTCCATTCGATCGTTCAGAAAGATAACGTCTACGGCGCCCAGTTTCATCCGGAAAAAAGCCACAAATACGGCATGAAACTTTTGGAAAATTTTTCAAAGATCTAGAAGGCAGATAGAAAAGAATGTTACGTACAAGAATTATCCCTGCTCTGTTACTTAAAGATGAAAGTCTCGTAAAAACTATTCAGTTTGATAAGTACAGTTACATCGGGGATTCAATCAACACCTGCAGAATCTTCAATGAGCTGGAAGTTGATGAACTTTGTTTTCTCGACATTACCGCGACAAAAGAGAAAAAACAACCCGATTACAAAATCCTCCAGGAAATTTCCAATGAATGCTTTATGCCTCTTAGCTATGGCGGTGGGATCGATTCTTATGAAAAAGCGGAGAAAGTCTTCAGTATCGGATTTGAGAAAATAGTAATTAACTCTGCAGCCTTTACAAAACCTGAAGTGATTAAAGAGATCGCCAGGGTTTTTGGCAGCCAGGCCATGGTTGTTTCTGTGGATGTTAAAAAGAATTTTTGGGGGAAGTACGAAGTCTATAGTGTAAGTGGTACCCGGAACGAAAAAAAGGATCCGGTTCAATGGGTAAAATATGCAGAAGATCTGGGTGCGGGTGAAATTCTACTGACATCAATTGACCGCGAAGGAACATGGAAGGGATTTGATGTTGATCTTGTGCACAAGATCACAAATGCAACCACCTTACCGGTTATTGCCAATGGCGGGGCAGGTTCTCTTCATGACATTGAAGAAGTTGTAAAAAAAGGTCATGCCTCTGCAGTTGCTTTAGGAAGCATGGTTGTTTATCAAAAAAAAGGACTCGGCGTGCTTGTCAATTTTCCGGATAAACATGAACTGGAAAAAATACTGAATTAATCTATGAAAATTGCTTTGATAGGAAATGTTTGTAATAACATGTATAATATCGGGATGGCGCTCCGCAAGCATACAAAGGTTATTCCCCATCTATACCTTGACGATAAGACAAACATTCACACTGATCCGATACATAATGATGTAAATGCTGTAAGCCAGGGAGAATGGGTTTTTAAAAGCGCTGACTGGGATCCGACATTACTCTTTAAGAAACTGGATAAAAAATTTGTATCGAGACTGAAACACGAAAACTATGATGCGATCATAGTTTCAGACGTAGGTGTCTGGCTGGCACCATTTATTAAGAAGTCAAAATTTTTTTTCTGGACTACAGGAGCTGATCTTACCAGGATTCCGTTTCCGCGTGAATTCAACTTCTTTCACAAGGGAATAAAAGCTAAAGCGAAGGCGTGGTATATGGCCTTCCTGCAAAGATGGGGCATCAGGCATATCGATTATTTTATGACCCAGCCCTTTGACCTTTACCAGTATGCTTTGAGAAAACTCAAGGTGCCATCGGCAAAGATCTCTTTGAATTATTTTCCGTTGATTTTTGACCTGGATATCTTCAAGTACAATCCTGATTATTATTCGCTGATCTCTGACGAAAATCGTCAGAAAATTGAAAAATTCAGGTTTAAGATTTTTCATCCAAGCCGCCTGATGATTCAAAAAAATGATGCACTGGTAAATGCAGGTCAATGGAAAGGAAATGAAACATTGCTTAAGGGTCTGCGGTTTTTTATTGATAAATATAAAATAGAGGATATCTGCATAATTGTTCCGGAAAGAATTTATTCCACAGATGCAGAACTTTTTAAAAAAGAAGCAAAGGACCTGAATCTCGAAAATCATGTGGTCTGGATCAAAGGCCAGACTAATGAAGGTTTCAATAAACAGGAAATGGTTGCGCTATATTCATGTTCTGATCTGGTGGCTGATGAATTCGGTGTCGGAGCATTCGGATCAATTGTGGTTGAGGCGGCTGCATGCAGCAGGCCTGTTATGTGCTACGTGAAAGAAGAAATTATGAAACAACTCTATCCATGGCACCCGATTATTTCCGTTAATACACCTGAATCAATTGCTGATGAAATAGCAAATCTTTATTTTAATGAGGAGTATAAAAAAGAACTTGGAGAAAGATCAAGAAAGTGGGCAGAAGAGTTTCATAGCCCTGAAAATGCAGGTCGTATTTATGCCGATCAAATGAAAACCCTACTTGGTATCAATTAATTTGTGCTCCGCGAACGACTGAAATTCTTTGCAACTGATGTATTGTACTATGGCGCAGGAAATATGCTGTATAGCCTGGTACAATTTATTAGTATGCCATTAGTTGTAAAAAGTCTTGATAAACAGACTGTAGCCGATTGGAATATACTTTTACCGACAGGAGTTTTGATGGCTGCGCTTGTGATCTTTGGGATGGACTCTGCTACGGTCAGGTATTTAAAAGACACAGAATCTGAAAAGGAAAAATCGGTAGTTTTTTCGACAGGATTTTTTTTCGAAATCATACTTGCAATTTCTCTCTCTGCAATATTCATTGCGTTTGCAGGCCCCGTAAGCGGGTCTTTACATTTATCTTCTTCACACGTTTCTTCCTGGTACGCACTTATGTGCTGGTTGCCTGGTATGATCATCGCCCAGTATTTCCAAAACTGGTTTAAATATACCTTTAAAAGGAACTGGTTCCTGATATTGATCTCCATTCAATCTGCAGTTTACCTTGCCGGCATCCTTATATTAAAATTTACTTCTCAACTCAGTTTGTTAAACGTAATGTTGATGATGGTCGCCAGTCAGTGGTTGACCGCTTTTGTCGGGTTTTTGTATTGCCGTAAGTTATTTGTCTGGCGCATTGATGGTAAACTGCTGAAAAAATTTATTGCTTACGGCCTGCCATTTATGATCATGGCCTTTGGTTTCAATTTTATAATGAATATGGATCGGTATATTTTGCCAGGCAGAATAGAAAAAGAGGATTTCGCAGTATATACACAGTCCGTCAGGATCTCAGCGATCATTACCATGGTGGTGTCTTCATTTAATTTTGCATTCGGCCCATTTTCTATGGCCCTGCTCGGTAAACAGGATGCCGAAAAAACATTCTCGAGATTTCATTCCTATTACCTGATCCTTATGTGTTTTATAGGTCTTTCTTTTATCGCTTTTGGCAGGCTGATCATTTCTATTTTTGCCGGGTTCGATTATATCAGCGGATTTTCATTCATCCCTTTTTTTGTATTAGGTTATATCCTGTATGGGTTGTATTCATTCGCACAACTGGGAATTATATTTTCAAAAAAAAGTTACCTGAGTATTTATGTACTGGCCGCAGGAGTTGCTACCTGTGCAGTTACCGGATTATTGCTTGCAGGCAGGTACAAAGGGTATGGTACAGCTGTTGCATTTTTACTTGCCAACCTTGTAATGGTGATCCTCGCTAACTATTTTTCTGCTAAATACCTGAATATTAAATATCATCTTGCAAAAGACATTTTTATATTGCTGTTATTCAGTGCTGCAGGCTATGGAATGGTTACCTTCAATTTTTCGGACCGGATCCTTTATGATTCTATTACTAAGTTTGCAGGCCTGGCGATATTTTTGCCGGTTATATCCTTTTTTCTTCTTACAGCTGAAGAGAAATTATTTATCCGGCGTTTGGTGATCCGGGGAAAGAGTAAAACAGAATGAAAAAGAAGGTCGCAATTTTTATAACGTCTCTCAGGGGCGGTGGTGCGGAACGGATTGTTTCCTATCTTTTGTCGGAAGGATTTGAACGCTTCGAATTCCACCTGGTCATGCTGGAAAATGTAATTGACTATACCATTCCGGCAGAGCATGTAAAGATCTTTATCCTGGAAAAAAAAGTAAGCTCGGGGTATGTAAATATGCTGAAGCTTAAACCACTTGCAAAAAAGCTCCAGGCTTACCTTGAACTAAACAAGATTGATACTTTGTTATCTCTTCTGAACCGACCTAACCTCATCTCCTGCAAGGTCAAGAAAAATGGGTGGAAAGGAAAGGTCATAATCAGTGAGCGGGTAGATCCCGTAGCTTATTACAAAACCAGGAAGCTGGGCTGGCTCATGCTTCGGATGATCAAAAAGTTTTACCCGGCAGCTGACCAGGTTACTGTAATATCGGCAGGTATTGCTGATAATCTTCGTAAGCTCGGAGTTGAAAAATCAAAAGTGATCTATAACCCGGTTCATGTATTGAATCTTGATGAAAAAGAGAAAGCTAACGGAACATTCAGTTATATATATGTCGCGCGATTTGATGAACAGAAAAATCATAAACTTCTGCTCGAGGCTTTTTCTAAGCTTGAAAATAAAAGCAGTGAACTGCTATTGCTAGGCAAAGGGAAATTGCAGGCCCAGGTAGAAGAACAGGCAATCAAACTGCACATTAAGGAACGGGTAAAATTTCTGGGGTTTCACAAAGATGTAAATCCATATCTTCAGAAATCTGATTGTTTTGTATTCAGTTCTGATTTCGAAGGACTGGGAAACGTAATCATTGAAGCCATGAACAATGGCTTGCCGGTTATTTCAACAGATTGCCCGCACGGACCGCGCGAAATAATTGATCCTGCACATATCGGGAAAGTGGTACAGAATGATATTGATAAAGCTGAATTCGGCTTACTCGTTCCTATCAGGCGTGCGGATCTGCTCGCTGCCGCTATGGACATGATCTATAACAACCCCGAAATGCGGGAACATTATTCTAAATTATCACTTCAGAGAGTAAAAGATTTTGATATCAGGAAAACCATGGAAGAATATTTCGATCTTTTTTAAAAATTAATTAATAAAAAGCATGAGCGCACAGGTACATCAGAAAACAAACCCTGTTAACATACTTAAATTCATTTTCAGGTCTCCAAAGCGAGCCCTGGAACTGGCCCGTAAAGTTGGTAAACGTTTTTTTGATAAGAAGTCAACCTTAAAGAAAGAAGAACTTGATAATTGGCTGAAAAGTTCAGCAGCTGATCTCGAGGCGCACCTTATTAAAGTTGATGCTGCATTGTGGGAAGAAGCAAAAAATTTTCACAAAGAATTTGAGCAAAGGGCAAATGAAAAACTAAAGGAAATCCCGTTTGCAATGGGAGGCGGGGGGCATTATCCTCTTTTATATTTTCTAACCAGGAGGTTGCGCCCTTCAATTGTTGTTGAAACCGGGGTAGCGTCAGGGTTTTCTACGCAGGCAATCTTAAAGGCCATGCAGATCAATGGAGCTGGTAAATTATACAGCAGCGATTTTCCTTTCTTCCGGGTAAATGAACCTGAAAAATATATCGGTGTACTGGTTGATGAAGAGTTGAAGCAGAACTGGGAGCTGTTTATTGAAGGAGACCGTATCAATCTTCCGAAAATAGTAGGCAAAGTGGATCATATTGATATCTTTCATTATGATTCCGACAAATCCTATACCGGTAGAGATTTTGCTCTGGAACTGGTGAAAACAAAACTATCTTCCAAAGGACTGATCATATTCGACGACATACATAATAACAGCCATTTTTACGATTATGTAAAGAATAATAATATCACCGATTACAAGGTGTTTTTTTTCATTAATAAATACGTGGGCTTTCTTGGCAATTTTGAATGATGGTGTGCTAAGGATTAACTATGATTGGATTTAATCAAAAAGAACAGGAATTAATACAATCGGAGAACCAGACCATTCACCGGTTTAAGCTGGGCGGAAAAAACATTGACCAGGAGACCGTAGATTCTTTCGGTGATGAGTGGACCAAGTTTGGAAACTTTTCCGACAAAGAGATATCCCGTACAGGCGATCTCTACTTTGATATTGTTGACATAAAACAGCTGGAAGGCAAAACTGTTCTTGATGTGGGATGTGGAACAGGCCGATGGATGAAATACATTGCTCCGCATTGTGCAAGTGTGGATGGAGTAGAACCAAGCAAGGCAATCTTTACTGCAGCTAAATTGCTTAAGGATATTCCCAATTGCAGGTTATCTCAATCTGATGCCGACAATATTCCATTTGCCGATGAAAGTTTCGATCTTGTTTATAGTTTAGGAGTATTGCATCATATCCCCGATACTTTCGAAGCGATGAAGAGTTGTGTAAAGAAGGTAAAAAAAACGGGATATTTTTTAGTTTATCTGTATTATAACCTGGAAAACAGGAGTTTGATATTCAAATTTGTTTACAAGCTCTCAAACGGCCTCCGGTGGCTGGTTTCAAGGATGCCCCCCAGAATGAAACGGGTAGTGTCTGACATCCTTGCTGTATTTTTGTACATGCCTTTTATTCTGCTCGCGCGGTTTTTTGATTGGATAGGCTTAAGAAAACTGGCTATACGTGTTCCATTGGCGGCCTACAGGTATCAGACCTGGAATATAATCCGGAATGATTGTCTTGATCGGTTTGGAACTCCACTCGAACAAAGATTTTCAATGGAGCAGGTAAAAAATATGATGGAACGTTGTGGTTTGGCCGATATCGTTTTTTCGGAACATATCCCTTTTTGGCACGCAGTAGGAAGAAAAATTTAATTAAGACTCTGTGAAATGGAAGAATTTGTAGTACTATATCACGATTATGACCTCCTGGTAATTCCGATAGCTTTTATCGTTTTCTTTATTATGGGAAGATCGATAAGTCATTCTATCCTGGATCGTGAGGACAAAAAGTATTTCAACTATGGACTGATCTTTAAAATGCTGGCCTGCATCGGTTATGGACTGGTTGTGCAATACTATTTCCGGGGTGGGGACACAAACCGGTACTATATCGCATTGAACGATATGAAAGATGCCATTTCGGATGATCCTGCAAACCTGCTTCATATATATGGCCGCATTAATCTTACAACCGATAACCCGGTTGCAGCATACATAGAAGCTGATAAACTTGGTGATAGTTTGAGCTATATGGTTAAAACGAGCAACTACATGGTGCCACGCTTCGGCCTGTTGTTCTCATTTTTATTTGGAAGAAGCTATACGGCTATCTCCATGTGTTACAGTTTTTTTGCATTCTGGGGCTGCTGGAAATGTTTTAAACTTTTTGCAAAACTGTTTCCTACTCTGAAAAGGCCGATTGCAATTGCATTCCTGTTTTTTCCTTCTGTGGTATACTGGGGATCTGCAATTATGAAGGATTCAGTTTGCCTGGGGTCGCTTGGTTTATTTGTCTATTGTTATTATTGCCTGTTCTTTGAAAAGAAAAACATATTTTTTTACGCGGCCGGTATGATCCTCTGGGGCTCCATACTATTCTTTACAAAACCCTATTTGTTGCTCGCGCTTATCCCTGGTCTTTCACTCTGGTTCTTCCTCAGAACGATCAGAAATATTAAAGAGAAAGGCCTGAGGTATGCAGCATTCGGAATTCTGTTAGTCGTTATGAGCGGATCTGTTGTAGCATTGCTGCAATTCATGTTAAGTCTTGACTTCCTCGAGCTCGATAAATACAAAGGGAATAACCTTATTCTTTTTGCAACCAGTGCACAGGAAGGTTATAAAGAAGCGGGCGGATCCGTGTTTGACATAGGTACACTGGATGGCAGTCTTGGATCGTTTCTTCAGATGTTTCCCAAAGCCGTTAACGCCTCTTTATTCCGGCCTTATCTCTGGGAAGTCAAAACGCCACCCATGTTCATAAGTGCAGTTGAATCGGCGATCATTTTCTACATGTTTCTTTATGGCTTAGTTAAGCTGGGTTTCAGGCGCTTCTTTGCAACAATATTCAATTCACCTGTCCTCGTGTTCATGTTTATTTATTCTATCTTTCTTGGAGGTCTGGTGGCGATCACGACCAATAACTTCGGTTCACTCGTTCGGTATAAAATTGTGGCGATGCCTTTCTTTGTTGTGATGCTTTTCATTGTCGTATCAACAATTCCTGAAGCCAGGTTCAACCCTTTGCTCGGTCGATTGTTATACTCAAGGAAACAGCGTAAAACTTCTTTAACCCATGTGCGGTATAGCAGGAGCCATTAATTTTTCATTAGATATTCCCACTTTAACAAAAGATCTCTGGCATCGCGGACCCGATGATCAGAATACTTTTTGCCAGGAGGGCTTGCAGTTACATACTCACAGACTTGCCATCCTTGATATTGCAGGGGGTAAACAACCTATGCATTATGAAGGTTATACAATCATCTTTAACGGGCAGATCTATAATCATCTTGATGTAAGAAAAAAATATGGCTTAACAGGCAAAACGCATTCAGATACTGAAACAACATTGCTTGCTTATGCAAAAGTTGGTGCTGAATGTTTGCAGGCATTCGATGGGATGTTTGCTTTCTGCATTTTTGATAGAAAAAATAATGAACTTTTTATAGCGCGTGACAGGGCAGGTAAAAAACCGCTTTATTATTATCAGAAAGGAAATGAATTCGTATTTGCAAGTGAACTCAATGCATTGAGAAGACAACTTCCTCTTGAAATTGATCATGCACATATAAAACAATTTATCAGGCTTGGATATTTTTATAAAGAAGCTACACCTTATAAGAACGTATTTGAACTTCCGGGAGGCAGTTATGCTCATGTTTCATTGAATGATCCCAAAGCCAGGATTACCAGGTGGTGGAATGTTCATGATTTTTACCTGAACCATTCAGATGATAACCAGGAATCCGCTTTGAATAAAGTTGATTCTATTCTTCACGACGCTGTAAAGAATCGTGTGGAATCTTCTGATCTTGAAGTAGGCTCATTTCTGAGCGGGGGTATAGACAGCGGACTGGTTACTGCGATTGCCAAACAATATAACCAGAGCCTTAAAACATTTACAGTTTCTTTTGCAGGTGAATATGATGAAGCGCCGCTTGCAAAACTGGTTGCTGACAGGTATCAGACTGATCACCATGAGATCAGGATCTCTTTTGATCATCTTGTCAATGATGTTGAAACGATCCTGGCTAATTATGGCGAACCTTTTTTCGATAGTTCTGCCATACCAAGCTATTATGTTAGTAAGGAAGCCAGGAAGCACCTTACAGTTATATTAAATGGAGATGGAGGCGATGAGCTTTTTGGAGGATACCGTCGCTATGTACCTTTTGCGAGATATGATTTTTTTAAATCCGGAGCATTGGTAAGAGGCGCCGCTTCAACCCTGCATTCAATTCTTCCTTCTTCCAATAACAAAAAAAGCAAGTATAATTTTCTTTATCGTCTTTCAGACCTTGCGCGCAAAAAGGGGATAGAACTCTATCTTTCTGCAACGATCGACAGTTTTGAGGGCTTTGAAAAAAATATCAAAACATCAGGGGAAGAGTTAGATATTTTCAGGAAGGATTTTGAAAATATAAGCAAATCGAATTTATCCGGACTGCAGAAAATCATGAACCTCGATTTCGATAACATTCTTACGGGTAACTTACTTGTTAAGATGGATATTGCCACCATGGCTCATTCCCTTGAAGGAAGAAGTCCATTGCTCTGCAAACAGCTGCTTGAATACGTTCCTTCGTTGAGCGACTCCTATAAAATAAAAGGTGCCACAACAAAATTTCTGCTCAGAACACTTGCTGAAAAATATTTACCATCTGAACTCATCAACCAGCCTAAAAGAGGGTTTGAAATACCTCTGAAAAAATGGATCGATAATGAATTAAAAGAACTTATCGGAGATTATATTCTTAGCCCAAATGCATTTGCCAATGAATTTGTTGAATCAAAATTCATACATGATTTATGGGAGCGGAAAATAAAAACGGGCGATGAAAAAAGAGCTAAAATGCTCTGGACCCTGTTTGCTCTCGAGGTCTGGCATAAAAAATCCTACCAGTTTCAACGCTCATGAATACCGGCAAACCTAAAGTAGCTTTAATAGAGAATCACGAATTGGGTGTTTACTCCATTCGTCATGATTTAGTGATGGAGCTTTCAAAAGATTACGAGATAACTGTACTTACAGAAGTTGATGATTCTTTCAAAAACGGAGACCTTGAAGGGATTGTGCGTTTTGTGGATGTGGGCAAAAGTGTTTTGAATCCGGTATCGGCAGCCAAATACAATTCGAAACTTCATGCTGCGCTCAAAGATCTGAAACCTGCAATTTGTCTTACGTTTACAATTCGTCCTGCTATTTATGGTAATATCGTTACAAGGCGATTGAATATTCCTACAATATCGACGATTACAGGCACTGGTCCGCTTTTCGAAAGTAACAGTGTTTCTTACAGAGTAGCGAGATGGTTGTATCAACGGGTACTTAAAAAGACCAGGTTTGTATTTTTCCCGAACTATGATGACCTGAATGCTTTTGTAGAAAGAAAATATATTACAAAGCAGCAGGCTAAAAGAGTCCCGGGTTCGGGAGTGAATTATGAAAAATATAAACCACAACCTTTCACCCGGGGTGAAGACGGGAAGTTTGTTTTTCTTTATATCAGCAGGCTGGTAAAAGATAAAGGAGTGCTTGAACTCATCGAAGCTGCATCCATCGTGAAAAAAGAATTTCCGAATGCAGAGATTCATATTATCGGCCCTCTTTGGGGAGCAAATACAAAATCACTTACCGTTACAGAAGACGAATTAAATAGCTGGATTCAAAAAGGACTTATTGTCTGGCATGATAAACAAAAAGACGTCAGGCCCTACATTGCAAATGCAGATTGTGTAGTTATGCCTTCATATCGTGAGGGGATGAGTAATGTATTACTGGAAGCCGCCAGCATGGCGCGCCCCCTGATCACTACAAATGTTACGGGCTGCCGTGACATTGTTGAAGACGGCGTTAATGGATTGCTGTGTAAGGTAAAAGATGGGAAAGACCTTGCATCTAAAATGATTCAAATGATGAAATTGAATGCAGAAGAGAGGAATACGATGGGAATCAAAGGCCGTGAAAAAATGATAAGGGAGTTTGATAAAAAAATCGTGGTGAGGAATTATGTCGACGCTATTAACGAAGTTGTGAATGGAAAATAAAAAGCCACATGCGTTTACGCTTTCCATTGATTGGGAAGATTTCGGCCAGCTGCTTGGTCGCGATCGTAGTGGTGTTTTAACTCCTCCTTTACCTGTTACTATAGACCGGCAAACCGATATCATCCTCGACATGCTGAATGAAACGGGTAAGAAAGCCACTTTTTTTATTCTTGGAATGCTTGCCAGGCACCGGGCTGATCTTGTAAAAAAGATTGCCAGAGAGGGACATGAGATCGGGTTACATGGGGACATGCATATCAATATGCGGACTTTAAATCGTGATCAGGCTTTTAAAGACCTTAGCGATTCGCAAAAACTGGTGACTGATATTATAGGTGCGCCGGTTTATGGATTCCGGGCACCCTATTTTTCTGTTGATGAAACGAATTTGTATGTACTTGAGATCTTAAGCGAATTAGGATTGGTTTACGACAGCAGCATCTTCCCGATTAAATTAAAAAGATACGGTATCGCCAATTTTAACCGCAAGGATGCTTTATATATGCTGCCAAATGGCAAAGAGATCGTTGAGTTGCCGTTAACAGTGGGTGTTGTAAATGGAAAAACAGTACCTGTGGCCGGTGGGGGATATATACGCGCTTTTCCACAGTTCTTTCTGAATAAGGTCTTTAAGAAATTAAACGATAATGCCGAAGATGTCATGTTATACATGCATCCCTATGAATTTGATACCCAAAGAATAGATGCTTCTACGAATTATCCACAGGATATGAGTTATGGAAAGGGGAAGACATTTTTAATAAATTTGCGCTGGAATTTAAACCGCAACTCTATCCGCGGAAAACTAAAATCTTTATTAACTAAATACGAATTCATTACCTGTCTAAAAAAAGCTGAATATGTCAAAAGCCATTCACACAGCCCAGGAGTTCTGGGACGTCCGTAGTGACCTGTTTGCCAACTATTATAAAAAGCCTTCGTTATTCGATAAACTATTCCGCAAAGCGGTTTATACAAGAACAGCAGTGGCGTTAAAAGTAATAAAAGAGTATGGCGAATGTACCGTACTCGATATCGGATCCGGGCCTGGTGTTAACAGTGTGACCTGGCTGAAGAACAGTAATGCAAAACATTTACTGGGAATTGATTTCGCTGAGAACATGAATGAATATGCCCGCAAGCAAACTGCTGCTGAAGGGGTTGGCGACCGTGCAAAATTTATAGAAGGCGATTTCCTGACCTATGATTTTAAAGGCGAAACTTATGATGTTTCTATTGCAGTTGGAGTTCTTGATTATGTAAAGGAAGCTGATGAGTTCATTAAGAAAATGGATAAAGTGTCTGCAAAAGCATTTGTTGTTTCCTGGCCGCTGAATGGACTACGTATGGCTCTTCGTCGCCGTCGTTATACATGTCCTGTATATCACTACAATGAAGCTGATGTAAGAAAATTGCATGAAGGATGTAATATCAAAAGCCTGGAGATTATTCCTACACAAGGTGGAATGGTTTCTGTTGCGCGGAAGTAACCTCACCCCCAGTTTCATTTCATTTTAAAAACAAGAAACGCTCGAAAATCCCCCTCTCCCCGTCCGACCGGTCATCCGGGCGGGCTTAAGGAGAGGGGGATTTTCATTTTGAGCCTGAAACGGAGCGGGATATTGATGGGGCTGAGGTTTTACTATTAGGGTAATCGGACTTTTACGATTGCCGTATTTGTACTAGTACCCTATTTCACCAGATTCGGGCTTTTACGCTTGCATTTAGGAATGGCCATGTTTACTTTTAAGCACCAATTCCTAAAATCCAAATCGTGAAAACCACTATTAAAAAACCTGTTGCCATTATTGGCTATTCCGGTCACGCTTATGTGATCATCGATATCCTGCTAAGTGCGGGACGGTTGGTAACTGCTTACTGCGACCAGGACGAAAAAGATTTCAATCCTTATCATCTGGATTATCTCGGAAAAGAAACTGAAGTTGTAAACAAACTGAAGAAGTTTGACTTTTTTGCTTGCGTGGGTCATAACGACATCCGCGAAAAAATTCATAACAATCTCAGCCAGTTCCTTGGTAACCCTATCAATGCGATCCATCCCAGCGCAGTTATTTCAGCCTCAGTGAAAATGGGAGATGGAGTAATGATCGCTGCAAACTCAACACTGAACCCACTGGTACAGATTGGCAAAGGTGTGATCTGCAATACATCTACAAGCATCGATCACGAATGTATCATCGGCGATTTTACCCATATCGCTCCCGGAGCGGTTCTTTGCGGAAATGTAATTGTAGGTAAAAACACGTTTGTAGGAGCGAATTCAGTGATCAAACAAGGCATAAAAATCGGAGACAACGTAATCATTGGCGCAGGTACCGTGGTAGTAAAAGATATTCCTGACGGAGCTACGGTAATTGGAAATCCTGCAAGAGCGCTTATAAAGAAACCAGCACGCAAACTAGTTGCTGCTTAAGACTTGTCTGTCGAAAGGCAGGCCATAAAACCAACTACTTTAAACCCGGTAATGCTTTCGCTTACCGGGTTTTTTAATTAACTTCGCCACCAGTTTTTGACGAAGGACATTTAAACGAAAGTGGCATGGTTAATCCGGATCTGAAAATATTATTCATCGGAAAGGCAGATAGTTTTTTCACTGAGGTTGCAGCTGAGTTTATTCAGCAACATTTCAAAAACTCTACGATCATATTTTCAAGAAGGAGCGACCCGTTTCCCAAAGAATTACTCGAATGGGAAGGAGATATCCTGGTTTCTTATCTCGCGCAATGGATCATTCCGGGAGAATTAATCACTAATGCAAGCCAGGCTGCCATTAACCTTCATCCCGGTCCTCCTGAATATCCCGGCATTGGTTGTACAAACTTTGCCATGTACAATGAAGAAAAAGAATTCGGTATTACCTGTCACCACATGCTCGCGAGAGTTGATTCAGGTCCGATCATCGCTGTAAAAAGGTTTCCCATTTTCAAAACTGATTCCGTTTATTCATTAACACAAAGATGTTATGTAGAGATCCTGCATTTATTCTTTGACCTGATGAGCGGATTGCTGAAAGGAAAACCTTTTCCCAACTCTGCTGAGATCTGGAAAAGAAAACCTTATAAAAGAAAAGAACTCGATGAGCTTTGTCAGCTGAGAAGTGATATGAGCGAATCTGAAATCCAAAAGCGCATCAAGGCGACAACTTATGGAGATAAAGTCTGGGCTTACAGAGTTGATGAGCAGGTCCAGGCTTAAACGAAACCAACATGTCAACCAAAAAAGAACTGCTGTCCAATTTCCTCTCCTCCCTGTATTTCCATCTTCAGACCGCAGATCTGGCTTATAGAAAATATCTCAGTAACAAGATATTCGTTCATGCGATGGCTTTGAAGAAAGCAAATCGTAGAATTCAAAAACATATATTAAAACACGGTTCTATTGTACCGAAAGATCTGGTGGAGGACTGCCAGATGATGGTAAACCATTATGATATCTGGTTTACACAATTCAATCTTCACAAAAAGAAATTAAAGCCGGATGCTAATGACCTGTTTGTTTTTGAGCAGGCTGATAGCCAATGCGCATTCCCGGTTGAAGCAGAGAAAAGATTAAAACAATATTACCTGGAAATAAAGCAGGAGCCTGAACAGGAAATGGTAGCACCATAATATACCAAGCATGCTTGACCTGAACCGATTCATACACGAAGAACTGCTGGGAAGAAAGAATTCTTTTTTCAGGGAGGATATCGAACAGAATCACGACCGGTTAAAAAATGTTATCAATGGCAGCAATGTTTTGGTGATTGGTGGCGGCGGTACTATAGGAAGTAATTACATCAAATCAATTCTTCCATTTAAACCTGCCTCCGTGGTAATTGTTGATTCAAGCGAAAATGCATTGACAGAACTCGTTCGTGATGTAAGAAGTACAGCCGGCCTTTTTGTACCTGAAAGGTTTATTACTTACCCCGTTAATTTTGGAAGCAAGATCTTTAAGAAGATATATGAGGCTTATAAGCCTTTTGATATCATCGCAAACTTTGCGGCACATAAACATGTGCGAAGTGAAAAAGATATTTTTTCGATTGAAGCGATGGTGGAAAACAATCTCCTCTATGCTCACGATCTATTGAGCTGGGTTGAGCGCGATAAGCCTTCACGTTTTTTCTGTGTCTCTACGGATAAGGCAGCAAACCCGGTTAATATAATGGGTGCTACCAAAAAGCTGATGGAGGAGATCATAACCGGGTTCGCGACCCGTATGCATTGCACGACTGCGAGATTCGCAAATGTTGCTTTTTCTAACGGCAGCCTGCTGGATGGATTTATAAAAAGAGTTTTGAACCGTCAGCCTTTCTCAGTTCCTAAAAACATTACACGCTATTTTGTTTCACCAGAAGAATCCGGTGAAATATGTATGCTGAGCTGCATGCTGGGTGGAAGCGGAGATATCTTCTTTCCAAAGTTCGATGAAAATATGCTCACCAGTTTTTATGATATCACTAGAAAATTCCTGACGGCCTGCGACTATACAATGGTTGAATGCAATTCCGAAGAAGAAGCCAAAGAAGCAGCATTGCATATGAAAAAAGGAAGCCGCGAGTTTCCTGTTTATACATTCGAATCTGATACTACAGGAGAAAAACTCTATGAAGAGTTTTATACTCTTGAAGAAAATCCTGATATGGAAACTTTCCGTTCATTGGGAGTCATCAAGTCTAAACATGAAGTGAAACCCGCAGACATGGAGAGTTTTTTTGAAAAGATGGAAAGGCTGATGACAAAAAAAGAACTGCGTAAAGACGAGATCGTTCAATTGCTGGAAGAATATATACCGGGGTTTGCCCATAAAGAAACAGGCAAGCTCCTCGACAATAAAATGTGATTTGAACCAAATTATTTGAACCACAAAAATTTCTTAAACGCAAGGACGCAAGGACGCAAAGAATCGCTGGTAATTGCGTTACTTCGCGGCCTCGCGTCATAGCGTTTAAGCCTTTTGCCCATGATCCCTCTTTCTGTCCCCAATATTTCCGGAAATGAATGGAAATATGTAAAAGATTGTCTTGATACCGGCTGGATATCGTCTGTTGGTTCCTATGTAAATAAGTTTGAGCAAATGGTTGCCGATTTCGCTGGCGCTAAATATGGCGTTGCCGCGGTAAATGGAACGGCAGCCCTGCATATATCATTGCTGCTTTCAGGAGTAAAACAAAACGATTATGTTATTCTTCCGAATCTGACTTTTGTTGCTTCAGCAAACTCGATAAATTACGTGGGCGCTGAACCTATCCTTATCGATGCAGATCCTGATCTCTGGCAGATGGATCTTGATCTGCTTGAACAATTTCTGGAAAATGAGACAGATATCCGCGGTGATGAGTTGATCTATATTAAAGACGGCAGAAGGATTGCAGCTATTATGCCGGTACATATCCTCGGCAACATCTGCGATATGGATCGCTTTCTTTCCATTGTAGGCAAATACCCGATTGCTATCGTAGAAGATTCTACCGAAGCATTGGGAAGTTCTTACAAAGGAAAAAGCGCGGGAAGATTCAGCCCTTTGGCCAGTTTTAGTTTTAATGGAAATAAAATTATTTCAACAGGTGGCGGTGGAGTAATTATTACTGACGACGAAGAACTTGCCAGGCATGCAAAACATATTACTACTACAGCAAAGTCAAAACCTGACGAATATTATCACGATGAAGTAGCCTTTAATTATCGCCTGGTAAATATTCTCGCAGCAGTAGGCGTAGCACAAATGGAATTGCTTCCTTCTTTTATTGAAAGAAAAAGGGAGATCACAGCATTTTATAAAAGTGAATTAACCGGTGTTGCAGATATCCGTTTTCAACAGGAGCTGCCAGATGTAAAAACAAATGCCTGGCTGGTTACGATCCAAACGGGTAAACAGCAGCAATTACTGGATCACCTTAATTCTAACCAGATACTAAGCCGTCGTTTCTGGGTCCCTATGAATCAATTGCCGATGTTCAGGAATTGTGTTTATGTTCAGCATAACGATGAAGCTGCCCAAATTTATAATAGCTGTCTCAGCATCCCCTGTTCAACAAATATCAAAGACGATGAACTTGCGATTGTTGCAAAAGAAATAAAAGCCGCAATCGGATAATCATGTACAGATACATCAAACGATTTTTTGATCTCATTTTTTCATTACTGGCATTGGTCATACTGCTGCCTTTATTCATTCCTATCATCATTCTGTTGTTACTGACAGGCGAGCATGAAGTGTTTTTTAAACAACAAAGGGTAGGATATAAGAACAGGATGTTCGGGATTTTCAAATTCGCAACTATGTTAAAGAACAGTCCGAACATGGGGTTGGGCGATATGACTGTCAGAAAAGATCCGAGGATCACTCCTGTAGGTCGTTTTCTCCGGCAGAGTAAACTCAATGAATTGCCTCAATTATTGAATATTGTCATTGGAGATATGTCATTCGTTGGTCCACGCCCATTGATGAAAACAGGATTTGATCGTTACTCTGATGATCTGAAATCAAAAGTTTATAATGTACGTCCGGGGTTAACGGGTATCGGTTCAATTATTTTCAGAGATGAAGAATTAATTATCACTCAAAGTAAATTACCTCCGCAGGAAACCTATAAACAGATCATTTCTCCTCATAAAGGAGAGCTCGAACTTTGGTACCAGAAACATCAGAATTTTTACACTGACCTGATGATTATGTTTCTCACATTCTGGTATGTGCTATTTCCTAAAAGTAATTTGGTATATAAAGTATTCCCTTCTTTGCCTAAAAAACAATTGTTGCCGGAAAGTGTTGCTGTTTGATAGAAGAACTATTAAGCTAGCAGACAGTTCCCGCAAAGACGCTAAACCTTACGGGACGCAAAGGCGCAAATTGAGAAGCCTTAAGTATTAAAGCTATAATTGTTTAGGTGTTCTATTGCGTCTTTGCGTTTTCTTGGCGTCTTTGCGGGAACTGTTTAGCGCTTTCAGACTTTAGTAAACTGTAAGAACTTTTTGATAATTGATAGTATCCACCAATATTCAATAAATTCGCAATAATTAGTTTTTTAATTAGAGTTTAACCTTATTCGTGTTTAAGTTATTTTCAAAAAGCAAACCCTCAAAGCAGGAAGCAGACCTAAGCCAGGTCAGAACAGATATGCACTCGCATCTTTTAACTGGTATTGACGACGGCTCCCCCGATATTGAAACGTCTCTCTACCTGATCAAAGGAATGATGGATCTGGGTTATACAAAACTGATAACCACCCCGCACATCATGTGGGATATGTATCGTAATACCCATGATATTATTAAAGAAAAAGAGGCTTTGCTTCAGGAGGCAGTACAAAAAGAGGGATTGAATGTTGAAATCAGAGCCGCCGCAGAATATTTCCTCGATGAGAACACGGAAAAACTTCTCAAAGAAAACGTACCGTTGCTTACCATCAGCGGCAACATGGTGCTTGTTGAATTTTCAATGGCCTATCCTTCCCATTCTTTAAAGGATATGCTTTTTGAAATGCAGATGCAGAATTACCAGCCTATCATCGCACATCCGGAGCGTTATCTTTACCTGGATCAGAATAAAGATTTCTATGAAGAATTAAAAGATATCGGCTGCCTTTTTCAGCTAAATCTTTTATCCGTTGCAGGTTATTATGGGAAGTCTGCCAATGAGTTGGCGCAATTCCTTATTAAGAAGGAATATTATGATCTTATTGGAACAGATCTTCATGGCGAAAGGCATTTGAATGCGTTGAGAGATGGGATGTATATGCAGCAGTTGCAGAAACTGCTGGAAACAGGGAAGATCAAAAACTCAGAGCTTTGAGTTTTTAATCTTCCTGTTTTAGCTGTTTATCCCTAATTAGATTTTTTTTGGATAGTTTCTAGAGTTCGAAATTTTCCTCTCATTTCTACTTCTACTTTTTTTTGTGGAAAAAAAAGTAGCAAAAAAAGCCATGGCAAATCGATGGCAAAAGTCGCTTGCAGCAGAAATTTTCTTTTGCGATTTGCCACTCGAACAGTCTTTACTGTTGTAAACTATAGTTCGAAGACCTGGCTGCGTGCTAGGCGACTGAACTGGAAGCGCTGGCTTTTTTGCATAGATGGTTTGTCTGAGAGTTAAACATTTCATCAATGCAAAAAAGAGGCGCTTGACTCTCAAAATACTTTGATTGGCGTTATTCTCGTTCAACTAGCCTCTTTAATTAGCATTCAATGTATATGCAGTTAGGAAATCGTTGGGCAATCATTTTTGCTTCTGGTTTCATATCAAGTCTATCTTTTTTTATGCAAGTGAAGCAGATAAGACAGTTTAAATCGCGACTCCTTAAAAAGTCAGCCGAAATCACTCTGTTTTCCTACAAACCCCGAAGAAATCTAAAAATGCTTCTTTTGAGGAAGATTAACGCCGATCGAATAATAGTAAAGATCAAGCGCCTCTTTTTTGCATGGACGAAAAGCTAAATTCATCCAATGCTGAATGCAAAAAAGCCAGCGCCTTTAGAGTTTCCCTATAGCACGCAGCTTGATCTTCGTGCTATAATTTTCAACTTAAGTGACTGTTCCAATGGCAAATCGCATAAGAAATTTGCTACTGTAAACGACTTTCGCCATCGATTTGCCTGGCTTTTTTGCCTCTTTTTTTCCATAAAAAAAGAGGAAGTAGAAATAATCAGGAATATCCTGTTAATAGAAAAATCAGAAAAAAAAGCAAAAAATATTGTTTAACTTCTGAACAAAAACATTAAACTTTCTATTTTTACAATTGTTCTATAAACATGAACAAATTCACCATAAAAGACCTTGAATACCTCTCAGGTATTAAAGCCCATACGATTAGAATATGGGAGCAACGCTATAATTTTCTAAAGCCCAAACGAACTACCACGAACATCAGGTCGTACTGTTGTGATGAGCTGAAGACCATCCTTAATATTGCGCTTTTAAATAAATATGGATTCAAGATCTCTCACATTGATAAAATGAATGCTGAAGAGATCTCTGACCGGGTACTGACTTTAACCGACAATCGCGCAATCCAGGAAAGACAGATCAACTCGTTGATACAATGCATGGCTGACCTGGATCTTGAAAGATTTGAAAGGATCCTTTGCAATAACATCAGTTCAAAAGGAATAGAGCGCACCGTACTTCAGCTGATCTTTCCTTTTCTTGAAAAAATAGGAATACTCTGGCAAACAGGAAATATAAACCCTGCCCAGGAACACCTTGTATCAAATATAATCAGGGCCAAACTGATCATGGGTATTGAAAAAGTAGTACCGGTAAAACAATCAGACAAAAAAGTATTGCTTTACTTACCCGAAGGCGAACACCATGAAATGGGACTGCTCTATCTTCATTTCCTTTTGAAATCAAGAGGAGTAAATGTTACTTATATCGGCGCCAATATTCCTCACAGGGATGTGGAATCGATCATCGGTTTAAAAAAGTTTGACCTGGCTTTTGTTCATCTGACTGCTTCTCCAAAACAGTTCAGGCTTGACAGGTTCATAGCCCAGGTTTCCAAAAGCTCCAGCACTTTTAAAACCATCATTTCTGGCAGAGAAGCAGCCAGTTACAGGAAAAAACTGCCTGTTTCGGTAGAACTGAAACGCTCACTTTCCGAAATGATGGAGTTTGTACTTACCCTTTAAGACAGAATGACCTGTTTTTATCCCGGTACTATTCTTGAGACCAATTCAGGCAGAACTGGAGTTGGAACCAGTGGAAATATTGTTTAACTTTACAGATAATTAATTAAACAAAATGTCAGACCGGGAATTCAATCAAATGCTGTTAACGAATGCTGACTTTCTCAAGCCTTTTGCGATCAATCTGACAAGAGACTCGGAAGTGGCGAATGACCTGTACCAGGAAACTTTATATAAGGCACTGGCTAACCAGGAAAAATACCGCACAGGTACCAATATAAAAGCATGGTTGTTTACGATCATGCGCAACATCTTTATTAATGATTACCGGAGAAAAGCTAAACAAAGAACAATTCTCGACAGCACTCCTAACGAATACCTCATCAATCTTAAACAGGCAACTGTAAGTAATGATGCGATCAGTGGATTGAGAATGAAAGAAATTCAGAAAGCGATACAGGAACTTCCTGAAATTTTCAAAAATCCATTCATGTTGTATTTCGAAGGATACAGGTACAATGAGATCGCTGAGTTGTTGAACGAGCCCCTGGGAACGATCAAAAGCCGCATCCACTTTGCACGTAAATTGCTGAAAGAACAAATCAGCAGGTATTAAACAAGCAGTTGTAATCGGCGCCGGCTTCGCTGGCCTTTCAGCGTCCTGCTATCTTGCAAAGGCAGGATGGAAGGTTACTGTACTTGAAAAAAATGCGATACCTGGCGGACGTGCAGGGCAAATAAGAGAATCTGGATTTACATTTGATACAGGGCCCAGTTTTTACTGGATGCCAGAAGTGTTCGAGAATTTCTTCGCTGCATTTGGTAAAAAAACTTCTGACTATTATTCATTAAAACGGCTGGATCCTTCTTACAGGATCTATTGGAACGATGGTTATACAGATCTACCTGCTGACTATAATTCTCTAAAAAACATTTTTGAAACTATAGAACCCGGAAGCGCTTTGCAACTTGATCGCTATCTGAAGGGTGCTGCATTTAAATACAACCTGGGCATTAATAACCTGGTCCATAAACCTTCGCGCTCCGTTACTGAATTTTTAAACTGGGAAACGATCAGTGGTGCATTTAAACTTCAGGTATTCAGTTCCATTAAAAAACATATTGCGCATTATTTCAAACATCCCAAACTCAGGCAGATCATGGAATTCCCGGTTTTGTTTTTAGGAGCTCTGCCTGAAGATACACCAGCCTTATATAGCCTGATGAATTATGCAGATATCAAAGGCGGTACATGGTATCCTGAGGGCGGTATGTATTCAGTAGTTGAAGGAATGTACCAGTTGGCAAAAGAGCTCGGCGTTCAGTTTCATTTTAATGAGGAAGCGAAGGCCATACGTATAAAAAATAAAAAAGCAGTTTCTGTTCAAACCGGTGAGAATGAATATGAAGCATACGCAGTGATCAGCAATGCTGATTACTCATTTACTGAAAAGAATCTGATACCGCCAGAATACCGTAGCTATTCCGAATCGTACTGGAATAGCAGGACCATGGCACCTTCCTGTATACTTTATTTTATAGGATTGAAAAAAAAATTGAAACATCCTTTGCATCATAATCTTTTTTTTGATGTTCCATTTGCTCTGCACGGGAAACAAATCTATAAAGATCCGAAATGGCCATCTGAGCCTTTGTTTTACGTGAGCATAGCATCAAAGTCAGATCCCGGTCCAGCGCCCCCGGATCATGAGAATATGGTAATCCTCATTCCTGTTGCTGCAGGCCTGGAAGGTGATAGTGAAACACTTCGCGATAATTATTTCAGGCTGGTCATAAAAAGATTTGAAGAGCATACACGAGAAGCAGTCTCAGATTCAATAGTCTATAAAAAATCCTGGTCCGTAAGCGATTTTGCTTCAGCTTATCATTCTTATAAAGGCAATGCTTATGGCCTGGCTGGCACATTAAAGCAAACTGCTGTTTTCAGACCATCGGTTCAGAGCAAAAAGCTGGAAAATCTTTTTTTTGCAGGTCAGCTTACCGTTCCCGGGCCGGGTGTTCCACCTTGCATCATAAGTGGGGAGGTTGCCGTTAAACAATTGCTGAAAGTTTGTAGCTAATTCGTTTATTTTATATAATGGTGAGCCTGTTTCACGATACCAGCGAAAATTGCAGCCGCATTGTTACTGAAAAATACAGCAGTTCATTTTATTCAGCTATAAGGATGCTTCATCGTGACATTCAGCAACCCATTCATAATATTTATGGATTTGTAAGACTTGCGGATGAGATCGTGGATAGCTTTCATGAGTTTGATAAAGCTGAAATGCTGGAGGAGTTTAAAAAAGAAACTGCCGGGGCTATCGATAGAAGGATCAGTCTCAATCCCATACTTAATAGTTTCCAGCTTACGGTAAATGAGTATAACATTGACCTGAGCCTGATTGAAGCGTTCTTTACAAGTATGAGTCGTGACCTGAGTTACAAAGTTTATGATAGGCATGAGTACAGAGATTATATTTTTGGCTCAGCAGAAGTTGTAGGGCTTATGTGTCTTTATATTTTTTGTGAGGGTGACAGGAAACAGTTTGAGGAGCTTGCCTCACCGGCACAGGCTTTAGGTGCGGCTTTTCAGAAAGTGAATTTTCTGAGGGATCTGAAAGCTGATTATAACGGATTATCGAGAATATATTTTCCCGGTTGCGACATGAATAATTTTTCAGTTGAGAATAAAAAAGAAATTGAAGCAGAAATAGAGGATGATTTCAGTCGCGCTAAAAAAGGAATTTTTAAATTGCCGGTTAAAGCCAGGTTTGGCGTATATGTTGCATACAAATACTACTATTCACTTTTTAAAAAAATCAGGAAACTGAAACCCGCGAAAGTACTGGAGCAGCGCATCCGGATACCGGCATATCATAAAGCGATGATCATGCTGCGAGCAGGAGTAAAAAACCAGTTACGATTGATCTGATATGGAAAGACCGGAATTGATCCTCGTTGATGCTGATGATAATGAAACAGGAACCTGCGGAAAACTGGAAGCACATCAGAAGGGATTACTGCATCGCGCCTTCAGCATTTTTATTTTCGACCAAAACGGAAATATGCTCCTGCAACAAAGAGCCACGGAAAAATATCACAGCGGCGGTCTTTGGACAAACGCCTGTTGCAGTCATCCTCAACCGGGTGAGAAAATATCAGATGCGGCAGTAAAAAGACTCGATGAAGAACTGGGGATCCATACTCCATTAAAGGAAGTGTTTGATTTTGTTTACCGGGCAGAAATGGAAAACGGTTTGGTCGAACATGAATTCGATCATGTTTTAACAGGTGAGTATGAGGGTCCGGTTCCATTCAATGAAAACGAAGTACAGGCAATTTGCTTCAAGCCGATGATGGAAATTAAAAACGATCTGAAAACGGCCCCTTCCGGTTATACAATCTGGTTTCATCTTGCATTTGAAAAAATTGAGCAATGGTGGCAGGGCCAATATGGTAATCTATAATTTTGCTCTGTGAATGTGTTGTTGTATATAGGAGTTCTGATTTCCACCTTTTTAATTATGGAAGGGGTGACCTGGTGCACCCACAGGTTTGTAATGCATGGATTTCTATGGTACCTCCATCGCGATCATCACCAGACCGAGCCCGGCTTTTTTGAAAAAAATGATGCATTCTTTATCATTTTTGCCATTCCCAGCATGTTGCTGATCTATTTTGGAAGTTTTAATCACGTCTGGTGGATGCAGTCAATGGGATTTGGAATTATGCTTTACGGCGCTGCTTATTTTATCGTTCATGATGTGATCATTCATCAAAGGTTTAAATGGTTCACGAGGAGCAGCAATAGTTATGTAAGGGCGATTCGGTGGGCACATAAAATGCATCACAAACATCTCGATAAACACAAAGGTGAAAGTTTTGGTATGTTATATGTTCACAAACGCTATTGGGCAAAGATCCGGCGTGATAAAAAACTGATGGCAGGCAGTAAGAAAGTAGCCTACGCACCGGAACCAGATGAATGAAGAAAACAAATACGACTACATTATTACCGGAATGGGATGCGCAGGCTTAAGCCTGGCAATTCATATGATCCAATCCGGAAAATTAAAACGAAAGAAAATACTTCTTTTAGATAAGGACGATAAACAGAAAAACGACCGCACCTGGTGTTTCTGGGAAAAAGAAAAAGGTCTGTTTGAAGACATCGTTTACCGTAAATATGAAAAGGCCTGGGTTCATGGACCTAATTTCTCAAAGCTGCTTGATCTTTCTCCATACCAGTATAAACTAATAAGGGGTATTGATTTTTATGATTACGCTTTATCAGTTATAAGAAAGCAGGAGAATTTTGAGCTCAGGTACGGCAATGTGGAAGAAATAAAATCCGAAAAAGGAAATACATGGGTTCGTTCAGCGGGTCAGCGATATGAGGCGGGTTATATTTTCAATAGCATCATCTTTGAAAAGCCTTCTCTGAAAAAAAAGGAATACTGGCTCAGGCAACATTTCAAAGGCTGGATTGTCGAAACTGAGAAGGAAATATTTAATGTAAATGAAGCTTCATTGATGGATTTCAGGGTCTCACAGAAAAACGGAACCAGCTTTATTTACATAATGCCTTTTAGCCCAACCAGGGCTCTTATAGAATATACTTTGTTTACAGAAGAACTGATCGGTCTTTCACAATACGACGATGCGTTGAAAACCTATATCGAGAAATATTTACCTCCATGCTCTTACAAAGTACTTGAAGAGGAAATAGGAGTAATTCCAATGACCAATCATAAATTTCCTGCCGCAAGCGGAAACATTATTAATATCGGAACTGCGGGCGGTCAGACAAAAGCTTCAAGTGGCTATACTTTTCAATTTATTCAAAAGCATGCGGCGCGATTGACACAGAGTCTCGTCAAAAAAAATAACCCGTTTATCCCTTTGCCAACAGGAGCAGCCCGTTTCCGTTTTTACGACAGCGTATTATTGCGCATTCTCAAACAACATCGCTATCCCGGGAATAAAATATTTACCAGGTTATTCAGTAAAAATAAAACCAGCCAGGTTTTGAAGTTTTTAGATAACGAAACAAACTATGCAGAGGAATTGAAGATCATATCTTCTTTGCCAACATGGCCTTTTTTAAAAGCTGCTATAAAGCAGCTTTGATTAGTTCTTACAGGTAGAACAATACTTTCTTTCTGTACTTTTTTTGTGGAAAAAAAAGTACCAAAAAAAGCCAGGCAAATCGATTGCGAGGGTCGTTTACAGTTGAAATTTTCCTTTGCGATTTGCCACTGGAAAAATCTTTACAATTGAAAATTATAGTTCGAAGCTCTAGCTGCGTGCTATGCAACGCAACTGGAGGCGCTGGTTTTTTTGCATATATTGAATCATTTAAGTTAGGGACTCATCCATGCAAAAAAAAGGTGCCTGACCTTTACTATTATTCGATTGGCGTTAATCCTCTTCAGAAGAAGCATTTTTAGATTTCCTCGGAGTTTGTAGGAAAACGGAGTGATTGCGGCTGACTTTTTTGGGAGTCGCGATTGAAACTGTCTTATCTGCTTCACTTGCATAAAAACAGACTTGATATGAAACCAGAAGCAAAAATGATTGCCCAACGATTCTCTAACTGAACTTGCATTGAATGCTAATTAAGGAGACCAGTTGAACGGGAATAACGCCAATCCAAGTATTTTGAGAGTCAAGCGCCTCTTTTTTGCATTTATGTACACTTAACATTGATAATAACATGTATGCAAAAAAGCAGCGCTTCCAGTGTAGTCTAATAGCACGCAGCGGAGTGTACGAGCTATAGATCTTCAAATTTAAGAACTGGTTCCAATGGCAAATCACAAAATGACTTCTGAACTTTAAGCGAAACAGGCTTTGATTTGCCTGGCTTTTTTTGGTACTTTTTTTTCCAAAAAAAAAGAACAAGAAAAGATCAGGTGGTCCTCTAAATAGGAAAAAATCTAAAAAAAGTAAACAGGAAACTTCCTGTTTACAGGAAATACAAAAAACCCATTTCCAAAATCGGAAATTCTTACTGATCCGGATCGAGTTGCATAAACTCTCTCTTCACCGCCTTGAGCATACTGAACAGTTGTGCAACCTGTATCAGCAATAAGATCCCCAGTACCAGAAGAACATACCATGGTAGATGAATATAACGTACAGAGGCATCAATCTTTTGAAATTTCTGAATGTGCCAGCCCGTTAGAGCAGAGCCAAAAGCCATGCCTACAAGTAAAAAAGAAAGCAAAGAAAAAACGACTTTGAGAAACATAATCCGCATGGTAGAATAGCCCACTTTAAAATTCTCCAATATCGCAGCTGGTATAATAAGAACAAGTGCGATCCAGCTCATGTTTTTACCGAACCAGGCATTATTTAATGTCAGGTTCAATACGAGTATAAGAAATATGGACATCAATCCCCATGGAAACAGGAGGAAAGTTGAGGGTTTACCAGGTTGAATAGCCATAGCAGTTAGTTTTTGGTAAAGGAAGATAATAAAAAGTTTAATGTTTAAGGTCTAAAGTTTAAGGTTTTCATGTCCCTAACTAACCTTAAACTTTAAACATTAAACCTTAAACCTCTTGGTATCTTTATTGCTACTTGCTTTATCAAACCTGGATGGACACGCTAACCCATATTGTTCTTGGAGCCTGTATTGGCGAAGCTACTGGAGGCAAGATCCTTGGAAGAAAAGCCATGGTTGCGGGAGCTCTGGCACAGAGCATTCCCGATATTGATTTTCTTGCCTATTTCTGGCTGAATAAAACACAGAATCTTTTAGGTCACCGCGGATTTACTCATTCCATACTGTTTGCCATTATGGTTGTCGTTGTAATGACCTTAGCAACGAAAAAGATCTTTCATAAACGAAAATTTGACTGGCGGCACGGACTGATGCTTTTCGGTATTAATGTATTCTGTCATCTTTTTATCGATGCATTTAATGCTTATGGCGTGGGGTGGTTGGAACCTTTTAATCATCACCGTTTTTCATTCAATGTTCTTTTTGTTGCAGATCCTTTCTTTTCCATCTGGCCGTTTCTTGCCTGCATCGCCATGTGGATCTGGTACAGGAATAAAAAAGTAATTACCTGGGGATGGATACTGGGACTTGGGTTGAGCGCACTATACCTTATATATGCATTGTTCAATAAATACCAGATCGAAAAAGATGTGCGCCGTGATCTTGAAAAACAGCATATCGCATATCAGTCATTCATTACTACGCCTGCACCTTTCAATACCTGGCTTTGGTTTGTAATGGTTAAAACCGACAGAGGTTATTACACCGACTATCGCTCTGTATTTGATAAGAAGCCTGTTGATCTCACATTCAATCCGCGTAATGACTCACTTATTAATGAAGTGCATGAAACGGCTGCAGCCAAAGATCTTTTAAGATTTGCTCAGGGATACTACACTTTCGAGCGGATGCACGATACTATTGCTTTCAACATTCTTCGGTTTGGTAAGATTGCCGGATGGTATGATAAGAAAGCAAAATTTGCCTTTTACTATTATTTCGATAAACCTGGCGCCAATGAACTGCTGGTACAGAGGGGAAGGTTTAAGAATTGGAATAAACAGACGATAAAGGATTTTATAAGAAGGGTTAAAGGAGAGAAATAGTCGGAAGTCAGAAGTCAGAAGTCGGAAGTCAGAAGTCAGAAGTCGGAAGTCGGAAGTCGGAAGTCTGAAGCCCACATCCAGTCTTCGGGCTTCCGTCATCGGACCTCAGACTTCGGTCATCGGACCCCGGACTTCGGTCATCGGACCTCTAACTAATCATGTTGACGGAAATAAAACGTACTGATCATCAGCATAAAATTCATGAACTGATAGGAACACCAGTATAGAAGCTGACGTGGAGTAAATAATTTGTATACATATAGTGCAGGATCAACTTCCTTGCAGTCATGTTCGATTATTTTTTTGATCTGCGTTTCTACGATCTCACCTGTTGCTTTATGTTTTACATCCAGATTCAGTTCTATGCTTGCATAAGCGCTCAATCCATTGATGTTATAGGAACCGATAGTTGTGAATTCCGCGTCAGCAACTGCCAGTTTTGCGTGAAGTACAGTTGGCTGGTACTCGTAGATATTCATTTTATTCCTGATCATCCAGCGGTATAAATACCGTTCTGCAAACTTTGCAGTTTTAACGTCGGAAGTTCCTGCGAGTACAATGTAAATTTTTACACCTCTTCGCGAAGCCTTTTTCAATACTCTCAATAATTTTTTTCCGGGTAGGAAATAACTGCACATAATATAAATTTTTTCCTGTGCAGAACTGAACAGTGAGTAATAACTCCGGGTAATCTCGATCTTGCGCATTACCCAATCATTCTGCCGGATTCGTACTGGCACACATTCATCTTCAGCAATAGATTTTGCAAGCGCCATAGCTTCGCCGGCAGGTTGCAGTTTATATCTTTTCTTAAGCCAGAACTGCCAGCAGATAGCCTGCAGTTTTATGGCCGCTTCACCCTCTACATACAGCGCCATATCAAGCCAGCTTTTTTCCCCGGCTGTGTCGTTGTACCTGTCGGCAATATTTTTACTTCCAACTACAGCGCGAATCCCATCAAATACCATCACTTTATGATGAAGCCTTCGCCCGAAATAAAAATATTTGCTTTTAAGCAGAGGCTCAAAATACCGGAACCGGATGCCAGCATCTTTCATTTTCTGGATAAACCCTTTCGACATGCTTTGAGAAGCATAACCATCCGCCAGTAAGTACACTTCTACTTTTCTCTTCGCCGCTTCTATCAGTGCATTTGCTACAAGAGTGCCGGTCTCATCGTCATCAAACGCATAAGTCTGTAAATGGATGATGTATTTTGACTCGTTTATCAGTTTTACAACCAGGTCAAAATATTTCCTGCCTCCGGGTGTGAGTTGCACCCTGTTTTGTGTGGTAAAGCCGGCTAGAGGTAAGGAGTTTTTTTTACTTCCGGATCTTTTCATTCAGGCCTAAAATATGCCCAATTTTCAACAATATTCAGGATAATTGGAATAACTTGATATCTAACCGAGACAACCTTGATCTATGCATACCAAAGTCAATTTGATTTTCTTCCGGAAAAGATTGCTTCTTCTGATTTTTCTTTTCCCGCTGGCTACACTTGCGCAAAATGGCAAAGGGAAGTTTACAGTCAATGTGAAAATTGACTCGATGAAACCGGGTGATACTGTTTACTTATCGTATAGCAATCCAAAAAAAGAGGATGAGGGGATGATCACGGATTCCCTGATATTTAAAGCCGATAAACTGACATTTACTGGTGAACTTACAGAACCGGCTGAAGCCATTATTTACAGGTATACTATTGAAAAAGTGGATACAGCAAGAGAAATGAAAATGTTTGAAATGATGCCTTTTCCTGAAGATGAGAAAAAAGAACTGATGGAATATTTTCTGAATCCCAGGAAAATGGACCAGGTGGATTTCTTACTGGTGCCTGGAGAAACTACAATAAAATCTCCCAGGACTTTAGCAAAAGCGGCTAAAGAGGGTCCTGAAGCACTGATTGCTTACGGTAAACTGAACAAGGATTTTGAAAGGTTGAATAATGAAATGTCATCAACGCTTGATATAGTATCGGGTGGATTCTCAATGCCTGATGACGCCACACAGAAACAAATGTATAAAGCATTCGACAGCATCAGGAGGATTGCAAATGAATCTACATTTTTAAAATACGTTAGTGAAAATCCTGAGTCACTGGTATCGCTATTCGCATTGAGAAAGGGACTGCCTCATCAAATTGATAGCGCAGATAAGTATTTGTCATTTCTCAATCATCTTTCACCATCTATCCAGGAATGGAACGCAGCAAAAAAATTAAGGGAAATGCTGGAAGCTGCGAGGAAAACAGAAATAGGAAGGGTCGTTGAAGATTTTGAACAGATGGATTCGACGGGCAAAAAAGTCAGGTTTTCAACTTTTCATGGTAAATATGTTTTGCTGGAGTTATGGGCCAGCTGGTGTGTTCCATGCAGGAAAAAGAATCCGGGTTTAAGAGAAATACAGGAAAAATATGCTGGTAAAAACTTCACCATAATTGGTATTGCACTGGAAGAAAAAGATGCCAGGAAGAAATGGCGGGATGCTATTAAAAAAGATAATCTCAGCTGGCCCCAGTTAACTGATTTCAAAGATTGGAAAAACGCTGTCGCGATGCAGTTTGGAGTGAGATCAATTCCTTTTAACCTGCTGGTGGATCCAAAGGGTAAGATCATTGGGAAAAACCTTTATGAAGATGACCTGGAGCTGGAGTTGAAAAAAGTTTTGAAATAGCCCACTGTTTTCATATTCCCGATTCCTTATTTCTTTTTTAACTTGTTTTCGGCTATACCTTTATTAAGTAACGCTTCGGAATACTTCGGATTCAATTGAAGCGCCTTTTCATAATCAACAATCGCATTTACGTAATCGTTCTGCCCCATCCGTGCGTTTCCCCTGTTGTAAAAAGCCCGCGCATAACCAGAATCGATCTGAATGGCTTTGGTAAAATCTTCAATCGCACCTTCATAGTCTTTTAACGAGAGTTTATCGGCTCCCCTGTTATTGTATGCTGACTGGAAATGAGGACGGATGTCAATTGCAATAGAATAATCATCGATTGCTTTTGTATATTCCTGCAAATGAGACCAGGCCAATGCCCTGTTGTAATAAGCATCTGTAAAATACCGATCGATCTGCAGAGCCTGGTTGAACAACCTGATAGCCCGGAAATAATTCCCTTTTTTAGCCTGGTGGAATCCCTTGCTGTTGAGCGTTGCTGCATCCTGGGCAAAACTTATTAAGTTGCCTGTAAACATTACAATAAATAAGATTGACTTTTTCATGGCTTGACTTTTTCGTTTGGACAATAGAAGTCACAGGGACCAGCAGGTGCCCAAAGATGACTATCATATAGAAGGTGTTTTAGATGTTGGTGATGTCCTTTCTCAACTTTTTATCAGGCGGATTGGGCGGTTTTAGTTCGACAGGAGCGAACTTTTTTTCCGGAGGTGAAATTTTCGACGGCCCCTTGATTTTATATTCAAATTCCTGCTGTTTAAATTCAGTTTGGTTTATGGAAGAGGCGATTTTATTCGTGACAGATATTTCAGAACTACTATTATTTTCTGCATTACCCGAAATCGCCGCTGATACTTTATCAGCAACGGTTTTTTTCAATTCCTTTTTCTTCAGCTCATCCCATTCTTTTCTGCTTTGATTCAACTGTTCACGCTGATCTTCCAGCTTTTTACGATCTTGTTCAATAAGCAGGTTGATCTCTTTTTTGCTGGCTTCATTGGCATTATTCAACTGTTCTTTTTTGATCCCTATGCCTAGTTTATTCTGTCCGATCTCATCCTTAAGCTGAATTATTTCTTTCAGTTTATCGTCGGCTGATGGTTTATGTATAGTTGTATCAGTATTTACAGGTTTGGCATAAACCGGGCTGACTGGTTTGTTTTGCTTTTTCCCCGGTAAGGTGTCGATCGGGTGTTTATTGATACGAGCTGACTCTCTCTTTAATTCTTTAGGTAACCTAAGTGGAGCGTTTGAGAAACGAATGGAGGCAGTGATTAAGGGTTGGTCTATCATTTCACCAACCTGCATATCGTTTTTCACTTTTACAAAAACCCCGAAAGCTGAAAATAACAGAAAGCCAGAGACCAGAGTTACTAGTTCAAAAAAGCTTATTCCATTGTTTCTACTGGTTAGCAACCTTTTAACCCTGGACAATAAATGAAAATTATTTCCATGCAGAGCCATTGCAAACGAACCATGAGCAACTGAGAACTCCTGGAAACTGACCAGTGCGTTGATGTAATTGTTTTTCTGGCTTCCCTTGGAGATAACCAAATCGTCACAACAGGCTTCCCTCTCCTGTTTTATAAGAGCCGAGAGCCAGCGAAGACCGGGATTAAAGAAAAATACAGCAACGGCGATATGTTGTAATAAATTAATAAGATAATCCCGGCGACGTACATGTGCCAGTTCATGAAGTAAAATAGCTTCGATCTGTTGAGCAGGTAGTTGAACAAGTAGTCCAACAGGAATAAGTATGATTGGTTTAAATACGCCGAGTGTTAAAGGAATTTTTATCAGTGAAGATTGAAGAAGGGGGACTTTATAGTAAATGCCCATCTGATTTTGCAATTGTTGCAATTTGGTTTTCCAATTCAACGGCACCGGTTCGAGTCTGGATTTTCTTAAACGATTTATGGAAGCCAGTCCCGCGGTAAGTCTGAAGAGGCTGATTGCAAAAAACAGGAACCAGGTTAAAAGCAGCAGTGACGAATTGTTATTTACCCAGGCTATAAAGTTATCCATGAAAGGATGTGTATCAGCGGTTGTATTTTCCACGCCAACTGCAAAAGTAGAAGAGGCGGGAGAGGGGTTGATGCCGGAGCTTAGTTGCAGAATAAATGTAAGAGATGAAGCACACAGGAAAATGATCATGACAGCGCCCAGTAAATTATAACGCAACCGGGCAGTGGAATACCTGGTCGTGGAAATAATGACAGCCGCCACCAGCGCAGCAATCAGACCCTGCCAGAGGGAATGAAGAAAAGTCCAGGTTAGTGCTTGAAGGATTTCCTGCATAACTAATCTATTTATCAAGTTTCTTAATGAGTTCTTTGATCGCGTCCAGTTCTTTTTTAGAGACTTTTTTATGACCCAGCAATTGCATCATCAGGGAACTGGCCGATCCGTTGTACATGGTTTTAAGAAAGCGGTCGAGTAAGATTCCTTTTGTTTTATTTTCTTCTTCCGCCGCCTGGTAGACATGTTTCATGCTGGATTCATCGCGGATCACCAGGTTTTTTTCCGCCATGATCTGCATCAGCTTTAAGGTAGTGGAATACTGAACCTGTTTTATTGCTTCTTCATTCAATTTATCATTTACAAATCTCACAGTCGAAGGTCCGTATTGCCACAATACCTGGAGGATTTCAAGTTCAGAGCGGGTAGGTTCAGGTAATTTATCTTTTTGTTCTTTCATGATCCTAAGGTAGGAAGTATTTCGTACGAACAAAATATTATTTCATATCTGGGATGAGTGGTTGTTAATCTTATCCCGCGGATCATTTGAAAACCGGGTGTCGTCAAATATGAATGTGACCGAATAATTTAAGTTTGGCAAGCAAAATAAATAGCATACAAAGGGCAAATATCCATGAAAGCAATATCAACAAAGCAGATTTTATTTTCTCGTCGTTGAGTTTCATTACTCATAGACTCGTTTTAATCTCACACTGGTAACCGGAGCTACGATCAGCGGAAATTTCTCGATAACGACATTACTCGCATCCAGTCCAAATCCTTTTTCTTCCGATAACGAAACTTCCTTAAGCCAGAAATGCAATTTCATGACCAGCCGCTCGAAGAAGGGAAGCTCATTATCCTGGCTGAGGTATTTTTCCATCACAATAAACTGGAAGTCTCCTACAATATTATTTTTCTCAAGACTTTCGTAGCGACTTGCCACATTCACTTCTTTATTGTTCACCAGGTCTTCGATCACTTTTCTGAACATCAGGTTGATCCTTGGCTGAACACGGAAGCCCAGTTTGAAATCAACCCGGATGATTTCATTCGGAATGATATGAGAAACTCCATACTCTGTAGTATAGGGGTCATCCAATGTATCTACGTGGATCAGCCAGTAAATATTTGCCCTTTTTGGTTTTTTATTCAGGATCGAGTAAATGATCTTGTGCTCAACTTCTTTAGGATTGTCGGCGCTGCTTAGATAAACCAGGTGAGTTGCGTATTTGGCAACTGAACGATCATTACTTAACTCCTGGATCTTTGAAATATAGTGGTCCAGCCTTACAAATTCAACATATCTGTTTTTGATCTTTCGTGCCTTGAACCAGACATACATGATCAGGAACAACAATCCGCCAACGATCAGAGTTACATAACCACCATGCGGGAATTTGTCCATGTTTGCATATAGAAAACTGAACTCGATGGTGAGGTAAACAGAGAGATAGATGTAAATAAGAAGAGACCTGGTTCGGTTTAATACAAGGTAGTTAGCAAACAGTATGGAAGTTGCGATCATTGTAACGGTAATTGCAAGTCCATAAGCCGCTTCCATATTCGACGCTTTCTGGAAATAAAGTACGATACCCGTACAGCCACAGAACAAAAGCAAATTAGCAGCAGGTACAAACAACTGACCTTTCGCTTCAGTTGGATAGCTGATTTTCATCTTAGGCCACAGATTCAATCGCATCGCTTCACTCACGAGTGTGAATGATCCCGAGATCAGTGCCTGGCTTGCAATGATTGCAGCTGCAGTAGCGATCGCAATTCCGAAATAAAGAAACCATTGAGGCATTACTCCATAAAAAGGATTAAACCCTTTTTCAATCATATCGGCACTGATCGTCTGGCCATTGTGATATTTCAATAACCATGCGCCCTGTCCCAGATAATTCAGGATAAGGCAGGTTTTTACAAAGATCCATGAGTAGCGTATATTCCATTTACCGCAATGCCCGAGATCCGAATACAATGCTTCCGCCCCGGTTGTACATAAGAATACACCGCCAAGAATATAAAATCCGCTGGGATAAGTTATCAGCAGTTTTATTCCATAGTAAGGATTAAATGATTTGAGTATGGTAAGATCATCCGCAAAATGCATCAAACCTAACACCGCAAGCATGGTAAACCATACAGTCATCACCGGACCGAACGATCTCCCTATAAATGCAGTGCCAAATTGCTGGACGAAAAATAGTACGGAGATAATTACAATGACGATATAGATGATCGTCCATTGACTGATGTTGTTGAAAACCGGAACCTGTTTCAAGCCTTCAACTGCCGATGTTACCGAGATGGGGGGCGTGATCATTCCATCGGCCAGCAGAGCGGCGCCACCCAACATAGCAGGAAACACCAGCCATCTCTTTCTTCTTCTTACTAGTGCATAGAGCGAGAAAATACCTCCCTCCCCACGGTTATCGGCACGTAACGTAAGGATCACATATTTAATAGTAGTCTGTAAAGTGAGTGTCCAGATGATCAGTGAAAGTGCTCCTACAATAAGATCTTCGGAAATTTGTTTGCCGCTGGTAATGGAATTAAGTACATAGAGAGGGGATGTACCAATATCTCCATAAATAATTCCAAGAGCGATTAATAAGCCTGCGAGGGTAACGCGATTGCGCGATGTCATGATTAGAAAAATTCGGCAGCAAAGCTATCGGCGCAGTAGAGCAATTGCAAGAAAGCGGGAAAATCCTTATAATATCTTTACGCTAATACGCTAATTGAAACTAATTAGCGCTAATTAAGAGTAATTAAACTGTGTTTTGATTTAGCATTGTCCTGGCAGGTAATTTTGTAATGTATGAAAACGTTCTTAAGCACAAGAATGAGCAAAGGTCGTCAGCACCTGGTTTGTGTTGCGGTGGTGATCTTGATTTCTGCCGTTTGTTTTGGACTATCTGACCTGATCGATTATCACGTAGTAGCTTTTATTTTGCTTGTAACGGTTTCGTTGTTAGCTATTACATTCGACATTTTTCCCGTTCTAATCGCGGCTGCACTCAGCGCTTCCATCTGGAACTTTTTTTTTATATCTCCCAGGTTTACGCTGCATGTTGGATCGACCCAGGATACGATTTTGCTGATTATGTATTTTATTATCGCGATGGTAAACGGAGTTTTGACCTATAAGATCCGTCAGATAGAAAAAGCAGCGCAGCTGAAAGAAGAAAAAGCAAACAGCGTTAAACTGTATAATACTATATTAAATTCTTTGTCGCACGAACTTCGAACGCCTATTGCTGCAATAATAGGAGCTACTGATAATATTCAATCCAATCCGAATTTATCAAAAGAACACCAGGATGAGCTGATCTCTGAAATTTCGAAAGCATCTCTTAGACTCAATCAGCAGGTGGAAAATCTTCTGAATATTTCCAGGCTCGAGTCAGGGCATATTAAGCCTAAGAATGACTGGGTCGATATCGTAGAGCTTGTCTATGAAGTTGTAAAACGTGTAGAAGAAAATAACCCGCAAAGAAAGATCGATATAAGTATTAACCAGGATTTACCGCTGTGTGAGCTGGATAAAGGAATGCTGGAACAGGTGATCTATAACCTGCTAAGTAATGCAGCAATACACACTGCAGCTGATAGCAAAATTTATATAACAGTCCTTTGTCTTGTGAACTTATTACAAATAGAAATTGCTGATACGGGCGATGGATTTAAAGGTATAGATACAAAAGATGTGTTCCAGAAATTTTCAAGAGCAAAAAAGTCTGAAACTTCAGGCTCCGGCCTGGGGCTATCAATTGTAAAAGGTTTTACTGAAGCGTTAGGTGGCACCATTGAATTGTATAAATTAAACCCCGGAACAAAGTTTATCATCAATATACCTGTAAAAACAACTCAAATAAATATCGCAACGGATGAACAAAGCTGAGATATTGATCATAGATGATGAGCCGCAGATCAGGAAACTGCTGGAGATCACTCTTCAGACAAATGGTTATGCTGTAAGACTTGCATCATCGGGAAAAGAAGGCCTCATACAGGCGTCAAATCATCCGCCTGAATTGATCATTCTCGATCTGGGTTTGCCGGATGTAAATGGACATGAAGTATTGCAGAAACTCAGGCAATGGTATACTAATCCAATAGTAATTTTGTCCGTTCAGAAGAATGAAGAGAATATTATTAAAGCGCTCGATAATGGCGCTAATGATTATTTATCAAAACCATTCAGGACCGGCGAACTGCTTGCAAGGATCCGCTCGGCCGTCCGGAATTCTGCTGTTGAAGATGGCAATACGACATTGAACTTCCACGGACTCGAAATTGATCTTGATTCCCGCACGGTGAAAAAAAATAGTCAAATAATAAAACTTACGACAACCGAATATGCATTACTCTCGTTGTTAGTAAAGAATGAGGGGAAAGTACTGACGCATCAATACCTGCTCAGAGCAATATGGGGGCCGGGATATATTAACCAGTCACAATATCTCAGGGTTTTTATCGCACAGCTCCGCAAAAAAATTGAAGATGATCCTAACAGGCCTGAATACCTGGTTACGGAATCAGGAGTAGGTTACAGGTTTATTGACAAGAGTTGAAAAATTGCAGAAGTAATAATACATGATTAAAAACTTTCAGCAGTATGATTTATGTTAGCCGGCTTCGTTTCATTTTCCGGGTTATGTAAAATAGCTTTGCATTTCTTATTCAATTAAATTATTATGAAGAAGATTTTGACAATCGTGTTGTTTCTTTCAATTTATTCCGCCTCCCAGGCTTGTGACATCTGTGGTTGCGGAGTGGGGAATTATTATTTTGGGTTGATGCCACAGTTCCGTTCTAAATTTTTTGGTCTCAGGTATCATATCAATAAGTTTAACACCAGGATGAACGATGACCCAACCCAGTTCAGCCATGACCTTTATCAAACTACAGAGATTTGGGGCGGTTTCAATCTTGGATCCAAATTCCAGGTGATAGCAATCATGCCTTATAATTTCAATAAACAGGTTTCAGATGATGGAACAAATAAGTTGAATGGATTGGGTGATATGATGGCGATGCTGAATTATAAGGTGTATAATCATACAAGGGGCAGGAATTATAATTCATTGTGGCTGGGTGCCGGAATTAAGATACCTACAGGGAAATTTGAGATCGATCCTGCCGATCCTGATGTTGCTGCACAGGCGAACAATCAACTCGGTTCGGGAAGTGTAGATTTCCTGTTGAACGGGATGTATAACATAAAAGTCTCAAAATGGGGTATCAGTACCCAGGCTGTTTACAAAATCAACACTGCTAACAAAGAGAATTATCAATTCGGAAATAAACTTACAGCCAGCAGTTTTATTTCATATGGTATATCTTCAGGAAATGCTGAGATCAGACCAAATGCCGGTCTGCTGTTTGAGAATACTGAAGAAAGCAGATTGGGATCCGGCAAAGTAGACCTCACAGGTGGAAATTTGTTACAGGGATCTATTGGTTCTGAATTCAGTCAAAGAAAGATAACCTTGGGTTTTAATGTTCAGCTTCCTATTGCTCAGAAGTTTGCTGAAGATCAGACCCGACAGAAAATAAAAGGTATGGCACACATCAGCTTCGCATTATGAATATTCCATCTACCTCCTTTGGACAACCGAATACGATCGGTTCATATACATGATTTTAATAATCAGTTCTGTTTAAGAAACTATTTCATCATTCTAAGGAAACTTGTACAATATTTGAGGTATTCATGCTGATTTACAAGTTATGATTGATAAAAAAGACCTGTTAGAGGACCTGCACTCGAGAATGATCGCTGAAATACAGGATTATGCAATTATTTTATTAGATGTTGATGGAACGATACTCACCTGGAATCGGGGTGTGCAGGAAATTAAAGGATATACCGCTGAGGAAATTATTGGACAAAACTTCAATATCTTCTATATGCCTCAGGACAGGCAGGATGGTCTGCCGCAGAAATTATTAAGACAAGCTGTTAAAGAAGGGCGTGCCCGTCATATCGGGAGAAGGGTAGCGAAAGATGGTTCGATCTTCTGGGGAAGTATTCTTATTACTGCCATTCATGATGATGATAATAATGTACTCGGCTTTACAAAACTTACCAGGAAGCTGAGGGGGAATGAGATTGATTAGGTTGCCAGCGCTAAGTTCTGGCTTGGTTCCTCGTCGTTTGTCACCTGAAAATGTATTAAACATTCCAACTCCCCGGAATGACAATCATTATTTAAACAAACTCTACTTTTGGAAGTTTCATTTTTGCTTTTTTGTTGAATGATTCAACGACGTACTGAGTTAGTTCGGGCGATTTGCCTTCATCGTGCATATGCATGAAAAACCAGATCTCTTCGATTCCTGCATCCATCCATTTTTTAAAACGAGTTGCCCAGCTGTCTATTCTTGGATAATCTGTCGGGTGTAGGCTGTTCCCTACAAACCTTACAAACGCTTTCGGAATGGTAAGATGCATATGCAAAACATCGCGGCGACCAGCAGTATCGGTAATGATCGTACCGATCTTTAGTTCTCTCAATTTCGAATAGTAGCGGCCCAGTAATTTTTTATCTGAATAAAATCCAGGCCATCGTTCTTCAACATAAAATTCAACATCGCGGGGTAATGATTCCAAATATTCAAAAAACTCTTTTTCTCCCTGCGCATCCCATTTGATCTTTTCATCGTGTGTTATGAATACAGGACCGAGTTGTTTTCCAAATGCACGGATATTATTGATAAATTCTTCAGTTACCCTGTCGCGGACGGGTGAATGCTTTAAAAAACTCATTGCCCGGTGTGCTTTAGGGCAGAATTTAAATGTTGGATTCTCAACTTTACGGGACCATTCTTTTAAATGTTCAGCAGAATAAACTTTATAATTAGTGGCGTTGAGTTCTATGGACCCATAATGCTGAGCATAGTATTTTAAAAAATCTTTTTCCCTGGCTCCTTTGGGATAGATCTTTCCAACCCATTCAGGTCTTCCCCATTTAGCACAACCGAGATAGATCTTTGTTTTGCTTTTTGCTTTTGATAAGATGATCTTATTTTCAGCAGGATCTTTAGGTAAGCTGAAATCAGTTTTATAAAGCTGACTTCTGGGCAATTCTCCAAATAGCATATCCTAAAAATAGGAAAGCGGAAATACAAAAAACAGGTTTCCAAAACAATAAATTTCTGAATTAATTCGTATCTCTATGAAAGACGATATGACGAAAAATTCGAAATCATGAAAAAAGCATTTTTTTCCTGTTTCTTTTTCCTCTCGTGCCTGGTCGCCAATTGCCAGCCGGCTGAATTCGGTACTTCTGATACTGATCTGATATATTCGAAATCGACCATACAGCAATTGAAAAAGATTGTGGACTCATTGAATATAAGATTCCGGAAATGTGAGTTGAATCAGATCTACTATTCCAATCCTCAGTCGATAGGTCATTACGTTTCTCTTGATTCATTCAGAATTAAGGAAGCCAAAGCAGATATGGATGCCCGGATAACCTTTGATGAATTCATGAAGAAATATTCAGATGCTGAAGTAAGAAAAAACCTGTTGCTGGTAGAGAGCAATTATCCGGACTATCAAAAAAATAAAATAACTGAAATAAGTGATTTTGATACAGTCCGTTCTCATCATTCAATCAGGATAAATCAAACCACAACGGGAGTCAAAAAATCATTGAAAGGAACCTGGGTATATGACTATTGGCCCGGAAGCAAGTGGACATCTACATCTATATCGGCTTTCTATATCGAACAGGATTTCGTGAGCCAGCCAGTTCCGGATACCTGGGCCAGGCTGATCCAGTATGCGGATTGTATGGTTGATACATCAACGGATATATTTTATGATAATGCTGAAAAACAAAGGAGCCGTGGAAATCGCACAGTACAAAGACAAAAAATAGATGATTTTATACAATTTGTAAATAGTTCGACGGGTTTTCCTGAGTTACCGGCTATGAAAGAATATGATGAAAAATTATATGAAGAATATCGGATCAAATTGGACTATTGGGAGAAAAAGAGATTTGGAAGAACAGATAGTCTGCGGAAAGTTAATCCACGGTTTGATATCCTCTTAAAAACCGCAGTAGATGAAGCTCTTAAATCCGGAGCAAGTTGGGATAATTTTGAAGAATATGTTGCCAGATACTACTCAAAAAAAACAGCGCTGGAATTAAAAAGAAACCGGGTAGTAGTGGGTGCCTGCAGTCAGGATGATAGTCCCCGCTGGCACGCATTTAATATTGCCCTTTTGTCAGCCGAAACAATTAATTGGGAAATTTTCTTACGGAGTCATTTGAACATTCTTAATGATAAATTTGACCGGGTCGCTGAAAGCAGTTTTGCCCGAGACAGAAGGGAAACTTATCTGCGGGAACTTGAGGTGCTGAATATCGATGCAGTCGATCTTTTATTGGGCACCACGCTCAGGTTTGAGAATGCAAGCAGACACCATTATTTTGGAAGCATCGATAGGGTTGGCCGCGCACTTGCTGAATCCGAACAAAAAGACCTGGTAGAAAAAAAATTGCTTGACATGATTACAGATTGTAACCTGGATACCTATAACCGTCTCCTCGCTTATTACACATTTACTCATTATAATCATCATCTCACAGATCCGGAAAAAAAAGCGATCAATAAACAAAAGCTAATAGATGCTATTCATACACTTCCCTATTGTGTAAAAACTGAAAAGAATAATTGATTTTTTTCAGGAACGATACTCAGGTTGCTTGTAATCTACCGACAAAAAATTCTTCGTGCCTTCGTGTCTTTGTGTCTTCGTGTTTCAAAAAAAAGCCCGCGAAGCGGGCTCTTTTTCAACTGCGGAATTGTCTTCAAATAAGGTAATACCGGAATATTGGATTTATTTTTCTTAGGGTATTGGATCTGTTTTCAAGGGATTGGTTTCTCCAAACAATGATAGCACAAAGAAAGGGTATGTGAAGGAGCTGCAGAATAGAAGCTACTATCATTGTGGTGTAGACGAAATCCTACCTCACCCTTAGTTCTGGTACTGAGGGAGAATGGGTTAGCTTTGTAGTAAGTGTTTCACCTTATGGTAGCGCTAACCTGCCTGCGGGCAGGCAGGTTAAAACTAATTACGCCAATTGGTTTCGCAGGTGGAGCACTATTGTTTAAGGTTCAAATTAATTTGGCTTTTATGGTCAGGTTTCGATCTATTTTTTTCTTGTCTGGCTGGTTATTCATTGCAGGTTGCAGTAACTCGGATCATTCAGTTACAAACAAATCCGAATCAAATAAATCAATTGACAGTTTATTATTGATCCAGTTAGCTGAAAAAGCAACTGATACGAATATGGTCCGGATTAAAGGGGGAAGTTTTGAAATGGGTACTGAGAATACTGAGTTTGCTGATGCGCAGCCTGTTCATAAAGTTGAAGTTGATGGGTTCTGGATGGATGAACATGAAGTGACCAATGCGCAATTTGCAAAGTTTGTAAAAGCAACAGGTTATATCACTATTGCTGAAAGGCCATTAAAACCTGAGGATTATCCTGAAGTTCCGAAAGATAAACTGATCATCGGATCGGCAGTGTTTGCGCCGCCAGCTGAAAAAGTTTCTCTTGATGATCCCTTGCAATGGTGGACCTATGTTGCCCGTGCTAGCTGGTATCGTCCAACAGGTCCTGGTAGTTCAATTAACGGTAAACCCAGTGATCCTGTTGTACAGGTTTGTTATGAAGATGCAGTTGCTTATGCTGAATGGGCAGGAAAAAGATTACCTACTGAAGCGGAATGGGAATATGCAGCAAGAACAGGAAAAAATAATCAGACCTATTACTGGGGAGCTGAACTGACTCCAGGTGGTAAATGGATGGCGAATATTTTTGAAGGTGAATTCCCAGGTAAAAACTCACTGGCCGATGGATACCTGTTTCTCGCTCCCGTAAAATCTTTTCCCGCAAATGCCTGGGGACTTTATGATATGGAAGGAAACGTGTGGGAATGGTGCAATGATTTTTATCGACCCGATTATTATCAAAATAGTCCTGTAAAAAATCCGCAGGGACCCTCCGATAGTTATGATCCAGATGAACCCAATGCTGTTAAACGTGTGCAACGCGGAGGTTCATTTCTTTGCAGTGATCAGTATTGTATTCGTTACAAGTCTGGCTCGCGTGGAAAGGGGGAAGTGAGAAGTGCTTCAAATAATTTGGGGTTTCGGTGTGTGAGGTGAGAGTTTTCAAACGTTTCAAAGGTTTCAGAGGTTCAGCGTGATCATCTTATTCCTGTGATAATTAATTTTTGAATAAGTTTAAATTCGCCGGTAAGACGGTAAGACGGGAAGTTTTTTAGGAGCTATGAACGACTCTTCCCGTCTTCCCGCCTTTCCTGTAAAAACTCAGGTGCCACTCTTCAACTATCTCTCCAAATCAAACGTGATTTCCCGGATCTTCAAGATTCAGCGAGTAGTAAAGCGAATTCAGGTAAATAATTTCGGCAATCAGGATACCAATAACGGCGATTAAATTATAGGTAAGTCCAAGATTAATTCCCGCTATCGACCAAACCAGGAAAGCCAATGCTGTAACTGCCAGAGAAACCCGGACCTGTTTGAGAATCGGGTGCACGATCTCCGGGAAATCAAGCAATCCCATCATCAGGCTGATACAAACCAGGAATGCTGAAAGCGCATAGCCGGGAATGATTCGCAGATATTGAACATGGGTGTTCGTATCAAAAAGTTCGGTAAGACAGGCGGCCATTACACCCAGGGAAATAAGCGCAGGCACATAAAGAAGTTCAAGTAATGTAGCTGTAGTAAAACTTTTTTTCGCATTCCGGTTGGAAATTAAAGTAAAGAAGATCCACCACAACGCAAATACTATAATAAGGATCAGCGCAAAATTCAGCCAGGTACTGAATTGCAATATATCAGCATTGCTGATCCCATTCACCACACCCAGTACTACCTCTCCAAAAACGATTATAGTAAACAACCCCAGCCGTTCAGACATACTGGAAGAAAGACTAAGATCGGATGCTGATTTTCGTAAAAGCTGTTGTGCAATAAATGGCGGACTGTAATTGCAGAAGATCACAGCCGGTACAATAAATTTCATCCATTCAGACGAAGAGTATAAGCTAATTCCCATCAATCCGAAACTCAGCATATAAAGAATCGTATAGGGTAAATTGTACTTGCGATGATCTTTATCATAAAACCCAACGCTCCACCAGAGATAGGTAATGTAGACCTGCATGATCATTAGTGCGATGGTGATATACTGATAGGGTTTTGAAGATTTCTGATCAATTACAATTGAAAGAGCGGCAATAATCATTACCTGCCACAGCGTCATCAGTCTTGTCCGCAATCCGTTACTTCCATGAATATCATAATAAAGACTTCCATTCAGCCATCCCCAGAAAATAAGAATGAAAAGGCAGGTATATTCCAGAAAACCGGTCCAGGTAATATGCAATGCAAAATGATGTGTGATCCGCGAGATGGCGATCACGTATACGAGATCATAGAAAAGTTCGAGCCAGCTTATTCTACGCTCTTCAAATTTGGGATCGAATTTTCGGGGTGGTCCCCACCAGGCGGAAGAGTTTGTTTTGAATGGCATTGTGGATCAGGCACAATATTAATTAATTAAGTTAATTGAGAATTATGATCAAATCCTGATAAATCCTAACTGATCCTAATAAATCCGCGTTCAGTTTTTTGAACGCGGATCTGTTAGGATTGATTAAGATCTGTTAAGCTATAATCATAACAAATCATAATATTCTTAAAGATCAGCGCCTGCCTGCCGGCAGGCAGGTACTATTTAGAATCCGCCTTTCATCAGGCTCGTATTTTTAGGGTGCGAGAAAAAGAATTTGGTCATTAATGTATTTATCGTAATATTGCGATATATATGGGTCTCACCAAATCTGAAATATTCACCGATAAGCAAAATAAGCTGGCTTCCATGATGAAGGCGCTTGCCCATCCAGCCCGGATTGCCATTATTCAACAGTTAATGAAATCCCAGGCCTGTATTTGCGGAGACCTTGTCGAAGAATTAGGCTTGGCCCAGGCAACCATAAGTCAGCATTTAAAAGAATTGAAAAATGCCGGGCTCATAAAAGGAAATATCGAGGGGACAAGCGTGTGTTATTGTATCGATAAAAAAGTATGGGAGCAGTATAAATCCATTTTCGAAGCATTTTTTGTAACCTATGTGAACAAGGACGGCTGTTGCTGATTTTTTTTGAATTCATTCATCGTAATATTACAATTAACTAAAAAAATACAATCATGGAAAATGTAAAAGACCTCGTAAAGCAGAAATATTCTGAAATTGCATTACAGGATAAAGAGACCAACCAGTCTTCCTGTTGTGGAGCAACCTCTGTATGTTGCGGCACAGCAGAAGCCTCCATTATGGCGGATGATTATAGTAAGCTGGAAGGTTATAATCCCGATGCTGATCTTGGACTTGGTTGTGGACTCCCTACTCAGTTTGCAAAAATTAAAAAAGGCGACACCGTAATTGACCTTGGAAGCGGTGCAGGAAACGATGTGTTTATTGCCAGGCATGAGACTGGTGAAACAGGCAAAGTGATTGGTATCGATTTCACTCCAGCCATGATCCGGAAAGCAAGGATTAACGCAGAAGCCCGCGGACTCACCAATGTGGAATTCAGACAGGGTGATATCGAAGACATACCTGTAACAAGCAATTCAGCAAACGTAATCGTAAGTAATTGCGTGTTGAACCTGGTACCTAACAAACATAAAGTTGTAAGTGAGATTTACCGTGTACTGAAGCCAGGCGGCCATTTCTCCATATCCGATATTGTTCTTGAAGGAGAACTTCCCGAAAAGTGGAAGAAGGTTGCGGAACTTTATGCCGGCTGTGTTTCAGGTGCCATTCAGAGAAAAGAATATCTTGACATCATTAAAGAAGCTGGTTTTAAAAATATCACCCTTCAAAAAGAAAAGGACATCATACTTCCTGACGAAATCCTGAATAACTATCTTACTGCAGATGAAATTAATCAATACAGGGAGAGCAATATTCATATTCAGAGCATCACCGTTTACGCGGAAAAGCCTGCAAAAGACGAAAGGAATTGTTGTGAACCCGGAAGTGGCTGTTGCTGATCTTTCATCCATAAAAACTACATTGTGAAATAATGAAAATTGCACTCTTTTCAGATGTTCATGCCAACCTTCCCGCACTGGAAGCTTTCTTTGAAAACGTTGAACAGCAAAAGCCGGATGCCATTTACTGCCTGGGCGACCTGGTTGGTTACAATGTCTGGCCGAATGAAGTAATCGATGAAATAAGGAAACGAGGCATACCTGTCATTGCAGGTAATTATGATTTCGGAGTTGGAAGAACAATTGATGATTGTGGTTGTGCTTACAAGACGGAGTCAGAGACGGAAATGGGTAAGGTTTCTATCTCCTATACAAATTCAGTTGTCAAATCAGAACAAAGAGAATATCTGCGAACTTTACCGGCACATCTTCGATTAGAATTTCAGTTAAACGAGGATAAAAAAAATTTGCTGCTCGTACATGGAAGTCCGCGAAAGATCAATGAATATTTATTTGAAGACCGCGACGAGAAAAGTATGCACCGGATCATGGAGCAGGCAGATGCCGACATCATGTGTTTTGGTCATACTCATATACCTTATCACAGGATAATAGGAAACAGGCATGCCATCAATACGGGTTCCGTTGGTAAACCCAAAGACGGTGACCCCCGCGGTAATTATGTTATACTGACCATTAACAGCGGAGGCAAATTAGATGTGGAGATCATACGTTTTGAGTATGATGTAGAAAAGGCCGCCAGGGCTGTACTGGATAGCCCTCTTCCCGATCATTATGCGGAAGCTTTAAGGAAAGCTATTTAGCATATCTTAAAATTCATCAAAATTAAAAAGCCACCCTAATTCGAGGGTGGCTTAATTGTTTAATCACATTTATTGTTTCCCCGAACAGGTTGCCGGAGAACATTTAGTCTGCGTTGAAGCGGAAACCATTTCCGTACACTTGCTTTCGCAATTCTTAGGATCACAGTTTTTGGGATCACAATTCTTCAGATCGCAGGTTTTAGGATCACAGTTTTCCACTTTGCATTCGGTTTGTGCTTTTTTCCGGGCTTTCTTTTTACCGCCGCCATCATTAGCAGCGAAAGCGGAGCCTGATAAAAGGGCAATAACCAACATGCTTAAAAATATTTTTTTCATTTTTAAGTATTTTAAATTTTAAAATAGAGTTGATTAATGAAAACAGGTCAGGCTTCCGGCGGATGCCAGCATTCGCTCAGACTTTTCACCAGGCGATCATCATTTTTGACAAATAATTTCTGTATCTGGGAAGTGAACACAGTCAATGTAATCTGGTAATAACTTTGCACGTAAAAATTTCCTGAAGAACATCCCAGGCTCGGGTTGCAGCCTTCATTTCCGCAACTTCCTTTATTTCCGGACTCTGAATTCTTACTGCATTTCTTTTTGGAACAGGGGCTGCTGGCCGTTTTCTTCATGGAACAGGTGGGCTTACTCTTCGAACAGGATGGTTTAGTCGCAACCACTTTACTGCAGGATCCATAAGCCGGTTTACCACCGAAATAAGTAAAGCCTGGCTGAAGCATCAGTATGCTCCATATACTTAATAATATACCAGCTTTGATTTTCACTTATACAAAATAGGGAATTCGGTTGAATATAGCAATGAGTTTTGGATGAGCAGTTAGCTGTTTAAGTAATTATCTTCCGGAAAATTCGGAAAGCAATTGATGTGATGTAGAATTTTAACAACTTAAGAGCAATCTCAAAATAAATAATATTTATAAAAAATCTAAATTCAGCAATGAATTTCAGCGTTCGCCTGAAAATAGTTTTTATTTCTTCCCTGTTTGTTTCATGCCTTCAGACAATAGCGCAGAGTTTCGACAACACGCTAAAAAAACTATACGCTGAATATCGCGAGGAAAAATTGTATTTACATTTCGATAAAGACAATTATTATCCCGGAGAAACAATTTGGTTCAAAGCCTACCTTTTTTCAGGAAGTTTTCCATCTGAGATCAGTAAAATAGTATATGGGGATATATTGGATGATAAAGGCATTGTTTTACAACATAAGATTCTTCCTGTCATGCAGTCGACCTCCTCTTCATCATTCAATATTTCTGCATCAGTCACCGGATGGGTTACTGTGAGGTGCTATACTAAATGGATGTTGAATTTTGGTTCATCTTTAATCTATGAAAAACGCTTTTATATAAGTAAGAATTTTTTTGATATAGCACAACCTAAATCATCTCCAGATAACTCCCCTGCAAATAAACTGGAATTTTTTCCGGAAAGCGGATCCCTGATCGAAGATGTTGAATCAAGGTTAGCTTTTAAAGCGACAGATACGTTCGGTTACCCGGCAAATATTAGTGGAACAATCTCAAATAATATTGACTCCTCTGTTATCTTCTTTCAAACAATGCACGACGGAATGGGTAGTATCAGCTTTACACCACTCAAAAATGCAACCTATAAAGCTACCTGGAGACAGGGAACAAAAATCTTTTCCGCCACGCTTCCTGTATTAAATAAAACAGGAATCAACCTCGAGGTGAATTCTGTTGAAAATGCAATTAATTATATTCTCAGAAGACCAGAAGGTAAGCCGGTATCGCCATTTGTTTACATTGTTGCACAAATGAACCAGCAATTAGTCTATCGCGCTAAAGTTTCAATCGAAAAGGAAGAAATAACAGGTGGCAGTATCCCTGTCGTCGGCCTTCCTTCAGGTGTGATTCAGATTAGTGTATTTACTCAGCAAGAAATAGCTGTTGCAGAAAGGCATACATTCATAAACCTTAAACAATGTTCTGTTCCGGTAATCATAAATTCGGCACAATGTAACCTTGTACCAAGAATCAATAATATTATTAGCCTGGAAATTCCTGACAGCATCTCTTCGAATCTTTCTGTTTCAGTAACTTCCAGCGATCAGGAAGCTGATCCTGATAAAGAAAATATTTACAGCGTTTTACTCTTACAGAGTGTTGTAAAAGGAGAAATCGATAATCCCGGTTACTATTTCTCGGGCGCAGATTCAGCCTCTTATTGCCTGGATTTAGTAATGATGACCAATGAATTTCGAACAGTCAGATGGGATGAAATTTTAGCTGGACGTTTTCCCGTAATTAGATATAAACCAGAAACATCTCTTTTGGTTGAAGGTGAGATCAAAGGCATATCAACTAAAGAGTTAGAGAATAAAGATCTTATTGGTATAGTTGAGCTTAAGTCGGGGAACAAACAGTTCCTCAGCTCGCCAATTAGTCAGGATGGTAAATTTGGCTTTCCTGATCTGATGATATTTGATTCTGCGAAACTTTATTGCCAGGTAAATGATGATAGAAAAGGATCTCTTACGGATCGGTTGAGATTTAAAGTAAGTCAACAAATATTATCCGAAGGGATCCAAATGCCCCTTAAATCATATCGATCAGAGCTAATTATTCCGGTTAAAGCTGATGATTCCCGCAACTATAAATTATATCAGGGAAGACAAAAGCAGGTAGATTCGATAAATGCAAAAACACTGGTGAATGTTACTGTTACAGCTCAGAAAAAGTCAAAAAAAGATTTGCTCAATGATGAGTTTACTTCTGGAGCCTTTTCAGACCAAACTCGTAGTCATACTATCATTCCTGACGATGACCCCTCATTCCTCGGAGCACAAAATCTTTTTGAGTATTTAAAGGGTAGATTTCCAGGACTATCGATAAATTCTGAAACAGATAAAAACCCTATTAGCAGACGCAATTTTACTACGGCTCTTTTTGTTGACGAAATTTCCCAGACGATTGTAACTCCATTTGGAGAATTAATCGAAGACGGTGATTATATCAGTACAATCCCAATGACTAACGTTGCCATGGTTAAAATATTTGATCCTCCTTTTATTGGCGCAATAGGAAATGGACCAGGAGGTGCCCTTGCGGTATATCTTAAACGAAAAGGCTCACAAACTACTAAAAGCACGAAAGAATTTAATACAATCCGGGGATTTACACCTATTACAGTTTTTTATAGCCCCGACTACTCAATCGATACCACAAATAAAGGAACTGATTTCAGAACTACTTTATTCTGGAGCCCTTCACTAAACACCAATAACAGTAATCGAAATATATCATTTTCATTCTACTCAAATGATTTCCCGGGAGCAACTAAAATTGTCATCGAAGGGTGTAATCATGACGGAAAGTTAATAAGACTAGAAAAATTTCTTAAATGCGAAGCCTCAGATCATTAGTTCAGTAAGTTTTATGCCGCCATTTTCCTGCACTGCTCAGCACAATCTGCACAGGCTCTAGAACATTCCTGGCAATGTTCATTGTTGTGTTGACGAAATTCTGCGCTACATGCTTCGCACAGATCAGCACAAAGTCTGCATATTTCCATTGCTTTGCTGCCTCCTATACTCATCTGTTGTGCTGCAGCGTAACACATACTTGCACATTCCATATCCAGTTGAATACATTTCGCCATCATCTTCACATCTTCCTCCTGCGTGCATGAAGAAGCGCAATGATTACAAATAGCTGCACATTTCAGACATGCTTCGATACATTCTTTATAAGTGTGATACCCCGTCATATATCATTTTCTATGAAATGCTTCAAATAGCAAGCCATAATAACAATATGTCTCAATGAAAAATGTCTTGCTTCATTGATATCCCGCCGCCTTCGGCTTAAATAACTCTGCATAGCGACCTTTTTTGGGAGATTACGATTTACACTAAGATCTTTTTCACGACTTATGTATTAACAGCACCTAAATAAACGCTGTTCGATAGCCTGCTTCTATCCGCTGAAATAAACGCAGCATAAATATGCCAGGTATCTCCTGGTTGTGTAATTAAAGTCAGAACATCAGAACCTGTATCCCTGAACTGTCCGTTTAAAACCATTAAGTCTATTTTCCTTTCAACATTATAAGCCAAAAGCATGCACTGGTCATGACTTGATCGCCAGTCTTTAACACCAGGCTCCCAATAAATTGGAAGTTTATTATTCTCTACTTCTCCCATTCTCAGATTTTCCGGCAATGGAAGATCACCCCAGCTAACCATCACCTTCGAGGGATGAATGACAAAGCCTGTGTCGGTTTTCTCCATGGCATTTTTCATCAACAGCGATTTAGCCGCGTTAAATCCGCGAACAGTGGGCGAGTAATTTTTGAAGCCTATACGAACGAAATGAACCAATGGCTTAAGCCAGAGCTGAGCCTTTTTAAATTTATCGCGATTAGCCTGTTCTCTTTCGCTGATGCGACCCGTGCGTCTGCCCGGCAGCGAGCGCATATAAGGAATGCCGTTCCAGGTAGCGATCACCACAGTGCCCACTTTACCTGAAACACTTCCTAATAAATCAGTACTGGTTAATCGTGCCATATCTGAATTCTTTTTGGGTTTGGTTATAGTTAACTAGGAGATTCCTTCGTATCAAGTTAATAACAAGCAAGAAATAAACAAAAAATTTAAGGATAATAAATAGGGAGATTAAAGACATATTATTTCTGTAAAATTCCTATAAAGTCCCTGTAATGTCCCTGTAATTTACCTGTTTGTTATGAAGCAAACACGAAGATAACTGGAAGGTGAATGAGCCACGAGTAAGAAAGAGTTTAGACAATGCAAGATTTTGATAATGGCATTCCTTCACCGTTCAGAGTGAAAAATGACTAATATTTAGATAATATTGGTCATTTTTGGTAAATTTGGTTATGAAGCGGGTTGTCGTAATAAGTTGGAAGAATCGTCCGGAGAATCCGGTGGAAGTATTTTCAAATTTGAAAATACTCTCGGAGAGTTATCCTGTATATAACTATAATACCCTCAATAATTATTTGTCCAAAGGCAAAACGGCTTATGAAAACGAAGAGGTAAGGATCGAGCGTAAAACGGTCTATACAACTGCGATACCTGAAAGAAAAATTGCACTCATTGCGAAACGGGTAAAAACTAAAGGTCATAATGAAGAAAAGCAAAACCTCGATTACTGGCTTTCGCGCCCCGTGGCCGAGAGGCTTGATGCCGTTACCAGATACCGCTTTCAGGTAGTTGGGAAAAATGAGCGTATGAACAGGAAGTTTGGACTTAAAAGAAAGATGCGATGAACCTTGAACGAGATTTCCAGGACTTCGTTGAACTTTTGAATAACCATGAAGTGGAATACATGGTTGTTGGAGGATATGCTCTTGCTTTCCATGGTGAACCACGGTTTACAGGTGACCTGGATATCTGGATCGATTGCACGGAAAGCAACGCGGAAAAAATGTTGTTAGTGATGAATGATTTTGGTGCTGCGTCATTAGGATTTACAAAGAAAGATTTCCTGGATGCAACCATTATCAAACAGATTGGGCAGCCACCATTACGATTAGATATACTAAGTGAGATCGACGGCGTAAAATATAGTGACGCAGTCAAAGATAAGCAACACTTTAAGTCAGGGGATTTATCGATACCAGTTATTGGTGTAAGAGATTTTATAAAAAATAAAGAATCAGTGGGACGAAAGAAAGATTTTCAGGATGCGAAGAAGATGAAACCTAAGTTGATTGGAAAAAAACCTAATGAAAAACCGCAAAGGCAGAGACCGAAAAAATAATCGCGTGTTTAATACAACGAAAACTTTTATAGGAATTCTGTTTGCGTCAGTGATTTCATGCAATACTTCAACCAATAAAGAAATTGTCATACAGGGTTCTGTAAAAGGTTTGCCCGATGGCAAAATTTATTTAACAGAAGCTCATAGATTCAGGTTTCCTTTGGATTCAACGACAGTGAAAGACGGGAAGTTTGAATTTAGGATTGTACCGGACTCCAATTTTTATCCATTTTTTGCCGGACTTACATTTCCTGATTCACTTTCATGGAGCAAACTGGGAACAATAACTTTCAAAAGCACGAATTGTAGTGGTTTTTACCTTGAACCCGGTAAGACTATGATCAGTAGTGATAACTTGGATTCCATAAGGCTTCCGAATGGAGCTGTAATTATTAAAGCAGATGTAACTCTTGGAAAACAATCCAGGATCATGGTGCAGGAAAGAATTGGATTTGGTGCAATAGGTCGTAAACAGGATTCAGTTCGACAAAAAAGATTTTCGTTTGTAAAGAATGAAATAAAGAAACACCCTCAGTCATATTTTCTTATCGAAAGTATATATGATTTCAGAACTCACTACTCCAAAAATGAAATTAAAGAACTACTGGAACTGGCCAGCACGGAAATAAGACATTCACCGCTGGCAAAAAAAATCGATAATTATCTAAGAATTAGAGGTGACGATGACAAACCATTACCTTCTCTGGTTGTAGTGGACGAAACAGGTAATGCGCAACAACTACAAAGAGAATGGACCAGGCCAACACTGCTTGTCTTTTGGGCCTCATGGTGTAAGCCCTGTCGTGCTGAAATACCTCATTTAAAAATTCTGTATAAAGAGCTAGTCGAAAAAACATATATGAATATCGTAAGCGTTTCAATTGATGAAAATATATCCGAATGGCAAAAAGCTTTGGGAAAG
>JADMIO011294157.1_pt1 | contig 73131 bp, 61 predicted proteins | sample 8958161 | NCBI WGS metagenome assembly JADMIO01 (sample SAMN16585339, study PRJNA669376) | soil metagenome | isolation source: Crop rotation soil | place: USA: Cullars Rotation, Alabama | collected 2011 | reverse complement strand
CGACAACTTGTCCACGTGGAATTCTAAGCTTAGGATCCCAATGTGCTGGAAAGTGTGACCTCTGTCGGTACACTTAGGCGATTGGTGTCGCTCGAGACGAGCGTCACCACCAGGTTGGTGGAAAGCGAGCCTCCGAGACGGACAAAAGACGAACCCGTCACCGGGCCGGAAATCTCGCTCAACTGAGTCGGCAGGGTGAGCGAGAGCGAGTTGGTTTCATCATCCAAAATCTGCACCTGGGTTGTCCCGTCATTCCAATTCTGAACGTGGGCCGTTAATTGCACGAACTCATTGCCATTGAGCTGTGTATCATCCAGAACTGCGATGGCAAATGGTGCCTGCGTGGAGCCTGCTGGTATAATCACGCTCGCTGGCGCTTGGAGGCGTTGCGGACGGCTGCTCGTCAATTGAATCAGCACGTTGGTGCTGACCGGTGTATTAACCGAAACCACCGCGCCCAGCACGCCAGCCTTCTCGGTGGCACTGGCCGGAGCCGAAAGTGAAATCGTACCCACTTCATTATCCGAAACGATGGTCTGCGCCGTCGCCGTCACGTAACCGGGGGCCGAGGCGGTCAATATGGCGAATTGGTTCCCGTCCAATTCGATGTCGTTTCCAATGGTTACATTGAACTCGGCGTTCGTTTGACCGGCAGGAATGGTGACGCTGTAGGGCAGGATTACCTCGGAAACATCACTGGAACGCAAAGCGATAACCACGTCCCCAGTGGAAGGAACCGGCAGAGAAACACGACCGGCATTTGTCAGAGTGCCCATTCCTTCGACAGCCGTGCTTGGGAGACTCAGCCGCAGGCACATCGAGCAGGATGGATAAGCGCTCAAATCGCTTGGCACGAAGGTCGCAGGAATATCATTTCCAGCCGACAAACCCACCAACCCAGTGGCGGACCCGATGTTGAGATGAGTCAGGCGGATTCTGCCATCGAAGAACAATTCAATCTGAAAACTGTTTCGGCTGCCGGTTTGATATTGTGTGATGTCTTCAAATGTGACCACGGCCCGATCGACCAATTGCTGCCACGAAATGCGCCCGCCACTTTCCGGGTTCAAGTCCGCGAATAATCCGGAAATCCGGCGTCGTGCGAAATGAGTGGCCAGCGTGCCGGTGTACGCGCTGTCGCCCTCATCGAACGTGATGTAACCATTGCTCCCGATGTAAAAAATATTCGTCCGTTTGCCGTAGAGCGATACTTGTGCGCCAGCCGCCAGTACAATGGTTGCATAACTGTCATCCGTCAGGAGCAGACGTTTTCCAAGGCGCGGATCGACTGGAAATACGGGCGCCGGCTCGCGGCAAACAGAATAAAAGCTCGAACTGCCGTTCGGAGTAAATGTGAGCGATTGGTTGTGCAGGTCGTTGTTTCCGAGATCAAAATTCTGGGTGAAATAATCGAGCTGGCCGACGCTCAATACAACTTTCCGCACCTGGCTGCGGTTGTTCACCGTATTCGTGAAATAGATCGAAGGCATGTAGATGCCTTCCGCGAGCAGGCTGGCATTGGTATTGATCATGGCGGTCAGGCTAATCTCCGGACTGCCCGGTGGAATGTTGCCACCGCCACTGGAGAGATTCAGCCAGGCCGAGGAACAGGTCGCCGTCCAGGAGATCTGGTTGCTGCCGGCATTGGTCAACGCGTATGTGAACGAAGCCGGGCTGAACGGCCCGCCGCTTGGTCCGGAAAACGTAATCGTGTCTGCCGGGGAAATGAGCAAATCGTCCGGCAGATCGAATGATTCATGGACGCCGATGGTCGTTGTGTTCGGAGGGCAGGTGGCCGTGAAACCCATGCCGCGTTTTGCGAAAGCGGCCCAGAGCTCGTTGTAATTGGTGCCGGAATGGCCGACGCGGTCCGCTTGAATAATCGCATCCCGGGCTTGGAGGAAATTCGGGTTGGGTGGAGAAAGATTCAGCGCATCAGTCACCAACTGCAACATAAGTTGATTGCCGATTTCGTATCCGCACTTCTGGATGAGGTTCGCGCGCGCCTCCCAGAGCGCCACGCACCACACTTCCCCCTGCGCATGAATTTCAGCGGCGGGTGAATTGCCGTAAATGGGACTGACCGGGATGCCCGGATGTCCCCCTGCCTGACTCGGATCGATGTCCTTGAAACTCAGCGGGTTCTTCACCATGTCCGTGGTATATGGATACCGGCGAATGCCGAAATAATAATTTTGCGAAAGGCCCGACATCATGGCCGTGATATACCCTCCCATGGCATAAGGGGCATTCACGTCGTCGCCGGGTTCGCTCAGCAGGGAAAGCGCGTAGAAATCCGACCACCCTTCGCTAATGCCGCGCGTTTGCAGCGAAGTAATTCCAACACCGCCCCCGACCCTGCGCCAGGTCAGTCCGTGGCAATATTCGTGCAGCACAACTTCCGCATCCAGCGCGCCATCTCGATTTGGCGTCGGCCCATCAAAGACATACATCTGCAGCCTGGGCGGCATGCCATCTGGGAACGTGGTCATGTTGGCGTTGTTGAAACTCCCGCCGTCCTGGCTGTCCGCTTCAACGGCGTCATTACCCCAGCCACCACGATTAAAGTTGTCGGTCTGAAAATTCCCGGCCGCCTCGTTGAAGCCAAGATCGTAAAGCTTGTCGTGGATCCAGTTGCACCAGTAGAACAATTGAACCACAGAGGCATTCCCATAACTCGACGGAGGCTGGGTTAGATCCATCGGAAAATCAAAAACGCGATCCGGTGAACCGTGCGGACGCGGCAGATCCGGTTCATCGTCATCATCCCGGTCCAAATGCGCGTCCACATTGTTGCCGCGGGTTTCGTTGTCGCCGTCTTCAATCCATCCATGCGGCGAAGCATTCGTGCTTAAGGGGTTGGTCACGACCAGGCTTCGCGCGATTAGTGGCGGTTGGTTCGTGGTAGCCGATGGGTAAGTCGGAGAAAATGGGGAAGGGCTGTCGCTCGTATAAACTCTAAAGGTCGCGTCCGAAATATTATGGGTCAATCCCTGCCTCAACCAGACCTTCGCGGTTTCAGAATCCACCAGCATCCGAAAGGCCGCCTTTTGGCTGCGACTGGTCAGAAGTATTTCCCAACAGAGCCTGAGAGAATTTCGATCCATGGGCAACCAAACCAAACGCGCCCGGGTCGGGCCTTTCAAGGCCGGAGTGGAATATGACTGGTAGCGATCCCCCTGTGCTGCGTTAACTGATGTTACCTGGGCAGGAAGAACCTGATCGCCTAGATCCGCTGCAGCAGCGACAATTGCGTTGCGAGCATCGATTGCAACCACGCCCGGGACGCGCCTGGGCATCCCTCGTTTGGCTGAACCGGACGGATCGGCCATAAGGCTGCTGGAGAGATTCACCAACTCTCCCTTCTTGGTCGTATGGCTGATCAGAACGTTCTCGAAAATCGGCGTGTCCTCAAACTGCTGTTCCCACACGACGGTGTGCAAACCGCTTTTCGGAGCGGTGAATTCGCGCTTCACCTGCGCGTTGCTCAAAAGGCTGGAGTCATGGCCGAATAGGCCGGAATGCTCATTCAGAAACGCTTTGGTTGCCCGATGCGGATCATTTGCTGGTAGTGCTTGAGCAGTCTCAACCGACACAGACCGGCCTTCGCCGTTGGGACCCGTCAGGAATCCACGTTTGTCGGTAATCCACTGGACCCCTCTCACGGGATCGAAATCCACCTTCGCATCAAGCGACTTCTTCCGCAGTATGGACACGGCGGATTTCTGTGTGGCGGTGAGTGGGCTTGCAACGGTCTCGCGACGGTCGATATCGGGCAATTCCGCGTGCTGAGGAGGCAAAACTGCCAAAAGATTCAACACTCCCAAAAAGAGACCCAAGCCGGTGCTCCACGGCCATATGAACGTACGTCTTCTTTGCAAAATCAAAAATCGTTTAGGTCACGAAAAGGACCAATCCTTTGGACATTCCTGCTCTTGAACATGGGAAGTTTAGCACATTTCGCCAAAAAATCACCGAATCTTTGAAAAAAAGTGTGAAAAATGGAAAAGCGTCGATTTGTGGAACTTCCCAACGCAGCGTCCCTATGTTTTCGGTCAAATCTGCAACTTTCTTAAGCTCTAAGTGAGAATGTTGCCATGCCCGAAGAACGATCAGGAATATAAAGCCAAATCCTGAAGCAAAACCAGCTTTTGTTGGCGGTGGGTTAAAGTTAGATTCCGCGCGCATGGACAAAGATGCAAAGATTTATGTGGCAGGTCATCGAGGGTTGGTGGGCAGCGCAATCTGGCGCGAATTGGAGCGACAGGGTTACAGGCGTATCCTCGGCAGGACTCACGCTGAATTGGATTTGCAGGACAAGCAGGGGGTGCAGGGTTTTTATGAGACCGAGAAGCCTGACTACGTGATCATCGCCGCTGCGAAAGTCGGAGGCATTATGGCCAACAGCACACAGCCAGCCTCCTTCCTCTACGATAACCTTCAAATCCAAAACAATCTGATCCATGGGGCATATCTCGCAAAGGTGAAGAAGTTGCTTTTCCTGGGAAGCTCCTGCATCTACCCCAAACTGGCTCCGCAGCCGCTCAAAGAGGAGTACCTGCTCAGCGGGCCTTTGGAGCCGACGAATCAATGGTACGCGATTGCAAAAATTGCGGGCATCAAGATGTGCCAGGCCTATCGGCGGCAGTACGGATGCGATTTTATCAGCGCCATGCCGACCAACATGTACGGACCCAGGGACAATTATGATCTGCAAGCATCGCATGTGCTCCCGGCTTTGATCCGCAAATTCCACGAAGCAAAAGTGAATAATGCGCCGACGGTCACTTGCTGGGGGACGGGTGCTCCGCTACGCGAACTTTTGTATTCAGATGATCTGGCCCGCGCTTGCATACTTCTAATAGCCGCATACAGCGAGGAGGAATTCATCAACATCGGTTCTGGCATCGAGATCAGCATCAGGGAACTTTCCGAACTGGTGGGAAAAATCATTGGCTACTCGGGCAAAATTGTCTGGGACACCAGCAAGCCGGATGGAACACCCAGAAAGCTGATGGACAGTTCGCGCCTCTTCGCGCTGGGATGGAAGCCGCAGGTCGATCTGGCCACAGGAATCGGATTGGCGTACGACGATTTTTTGAAACGCGCCATCTAGCCTGTCAGTGAAACGCGTGGGCTACAGTGGGGACAATTCAATTTTCCACGGCGCTTCCGTGGGCACTCCGAGAAAGCGCGCCGCGACTTCCGAAAATCTATCCGGCTCATCGGTGACGAAAGGTTGAATGGTTCCCGTGCGGCTGCGCGCAGGATTGAGCAGCCGCATGTTCTCCAGCTTCTCATGCACGTAGCGTGCACAACTCTCCGCTGAATCGACCAACGCAATCCGTTTGCCAACGACTTTGCGAATGGCCGTTTTCAAAAGGGGATAGTGCGTGCAGCCCAGAATCAAAGTGTCCACTTTATTGCGGAGCATCGGCTGTAAATACTTCGCAAGGATGGCGTGTGTGATGGGATGATTAAGCCAGCCTTCCTCAACCAACGGCACGAGCAACGGACAGGCTTGCGCAAATGTGCGGGCTGTTTCGCAACGCGACAGAATACCCGTGCTGTACGCTTTGCTCCGCACGGTTGCGCTGGTTCCAATGATGCCAATGCGTTGGTTTCGTGTCTTCGCCAGGGCGGCATTCACGCCGGGCACAATCACCCCGAACATGGGAACTTTGAAACGTTTCTCAAGAATCGGCAGCGCCCAGGCAGAGCAGGTATTGCACGCGACCACGACCGCTTTCACATTTTGCTGCAAGAGAAATTGCGTATTCTCGGCCGCAAAGCGCACCACGGTGCTGGGCGACTTCGCGCCGTACGGAACGCGCGCGGTGTCGCCGAGATACACCAAATCCTCCTGCGGAAGCACTTTGTGAATCTGTCGTGCCACCGTCAACCCTCCGACGCCACTGTCGAAAATTCCAATGGGCAAACTCGGGTTGCTCACGATTCCACCGCCTTTTTGTAATTGAGGATGCCGGTCACAATGGCTTGTGCCAGTTGTTTCCGGTAATTTACATCGTAAATTTTTTTAGCTTCCGCTGGATTTGTCATGAAGCCGCCTTCGATCAGAATGGCGGGCATTTCCGCGGAACGCAGCACCGCGAAACGGGCGCGCCTCACTCCGCCGTCCTCGAGCCCAAGTGATTTGAGCAACGATCGCTGCACCTGATATCCGAGCATGATGTTTCGTGAATCAGACTTGTTCCCGACAAAAGCGCCAGTGTTTGCGCCTTCGCCACCGGCATTGGTGGAGCTGGTGCGCGCGGGGGTCATGCAATAGATCTGCGAGCCTTTAAGGCTGGAGGTGTTGTCTGCATTGAAGTGCAGGCTGATGAACAGGTCCGCGGAGTTTTTTCGAGCCTTCTCGGGGCGATTTGACAGATCGACAAATTCGTCCGTGCTTCGCGTCAAGGTTACTTTGAAACCAGCCCTGGTCAGTTGTGAACTCAATTCTTTGGCCAGCAGAAGCGTATAGGTCTTTTCCTGTTGCTTGCCGCTCTGTTTGCCAGGATCCTTTCCGCCATGGCCGGGATCGAGGCAAATAGTCCCGACCCTGCGGGCGCTTGCTTTGGCGGGAGCGAGCAAGGGGAACAGCACGGTCGTAACATCGGTTGAGGAAACATAAAGTGAGTTGTTTCGGAAAACGGTCGGTGCGGAAAGCCACACGGTGACGCCATTAAAGGTCGCTTTACGTGAGTCGCTCGTGAAGCCCAGGTTATTCTCGCCTGCCGTCAGTTGAATGGATTGTTTGGCAACCAGCCATTTAAGTTGGAAACGGCTCGCCCGCGACCAATCATCCAGCTTGACGTAATCAACGCCTCCGACGGAAAGTCTCTCGATTCGGACGGATGGAGTCTGGGCTGCAGATGAAAACAGGCTGATCAGGCAGATGGGTATGAAAAGCATGGCTCTGATCATTGGCGGAGACTCTGCCGGGAGGGCTGGGCCACTTCAAGAGGGAAGGTGAGCTGTTGTCGGCTCCTGAATTTCTGGTCTGTAAGGCTGGGTGACAACCAAATCCATGTTCTCCTCACATGAACGTCAGGTGAGACAGACCAGCAAGCAAATCCGAGACCTGCGCCGATCAGCGCACCAAGCATTAACCACTTCCACCTCCATTTGAGTCGGCAAAGATACGGAGCAACTTCCCACCGTAACTTCTCGCGTTGCCCTGGTTTCAAGATAAACACAAATGTAAATCGTTCGAATCGGAATCAATTCCAAAACTACGACAGGAGGTGCAGCCCCATGTTCAATAACCAGGGAGTTTCAGAAGCAATTTGTAAGTTCGACTTGAATGTCTGAATCGCTCACCGCGTCGAACTTTTGGACTTTGTGAAAAGTTTCACAAATAGCTTGCGCGCGGTTTTGGCATTGTTAATCTCTGCACCATATTGAATTTATGAACACTCGAAATCTCACCTGTTTTGCAGCCTTCATGATGACTGGCGGCTCGCTTTTGGCGGCGGACGTCTCTGGAAAAATCACCTTGGACGGCACCCCGCCAGCCGCAAAGACGATCGACATGACGGGAGCTTTCGAGATGTGCGGCAAGATGCATTCCGGCCCGGTGACCACCCGTCACTACATCGTCGGCGCGGACAAGGGCCTGGCCAATGTGTTCGTTTATGTGAAAGAAGGAGCCCCAAAATCAGCCCCTAGTGGTCCGACTCCTGTGCTCGATCAGCAAAAATGCATGTATGAACCCTATGTTCTCGGGGCTATGGTCGGTCAGGACATCACTATTAGGAACTCCGATGAGTTGATGCATAATGTCCATGCAATCCCTACGGTTTCCGGCAACGAGGCCTTTAATTTTGCCCAGTTCAAGAAGGACCAAACCAACACCAAAAAATTTGCCAAGCCCGAAGTGCTGGTTAAGTTTCAGTGCGACGTCCATGGCTGGATGTTCGCTTACATTGGCGTGTGCGAAAATCCCTATTTCGCCGTGACTGACAAGGATGGCAACTTCTCGATCAAAAACCTGCCGCCGGGCAAATATACGATTGAAGCTGTTCATCCCAAGGCGGGACGAAAGAGCCAGGAAATTACAGTCACCGCAGACGGCAAGAAGGACCTTAATTACACCTTGTCCGTTCCCGCGCTTTAATAAATCATTTGGTTATTCGCAGTGCGCCGTTGAGGCGGGGGATTCCCTGGTCGCGGCGCATTTCTGCATTGTGGACAGTTGATGACCCGAACTTCATACAACAAGTGGCTGCATCGATTCGCGGTGCTCACCGCAGTGTCGGCCTTGTTGCTGATTTGTGTCGGCGGGCTGGTCACGAGTCATGGAGTGGGAATGTCCGTCCCGGATTGGCCGACCACCTACGGCCATAACATGTTCCTGTTTCCATTCTCCAAATGGGTTGGGGGAATATTGTATGAGCACAGCCATCGGTTGGCTGCGAGCCTGGTCGGTTTCATGTCTGTGCTCCTTGCGATCTGGCTTTGGTGGAAGGAAGATCGGCCTTGGCTGCGACGGTTGGGTTATCTGGCCTTGTTCAGCGTCATCGTCCAGGGCTTGCTGGGGGGGCTGCGGGTTACGCTCTACAAGGATGAGTTGGGGATATTCCACGCCACACTGGCCCAAATGTTCTTTGTGCTGGTTTGCGCCATTGCTCTCTTTTCCTCTCGTTGGTGGACGGAAGGCTCCAAGGCAATCAAAACCTTGCCCGATTATTTGCGCCTTCGTGGGATATACATGGCGGTTTCGGTTCTAATCCTCCTTCAACTCGCGCTCGGTGCCACGATGCGGCATCAGCACGCCGGTCTGGCCATTCCGGATTTTCCAACTGCCTACGGCAAGTGGTGGCCGGATACCGATTCAGCCTCCATCGAGCGTTACAATCAGGTTCGTATCGAAGTTTTGGCGGCAAAACCGATAACCGCAGCGCATGTGGTTCTGCAAATGATTCACCGAGGGGTTGCAGCCTTGATTCTTATCTCGGTGGCAGCCGCAGCGTGGTTGACACTCAAGCAGATGGGCCGGAAGGCAATGTTAAGCAAGCTCGCCTTGGGGTGGCTGGCGTTGATTTGCGGTCAGGTTTTGCTGGGCGCTTACACCATTTGGTCTGGAAAATCGCCCAAAGTCGCCACCGCCCATGTCGCCATCGGCGCCATGAGTCTGGCCATGGGTTCGATGCTTTACTTGCTCTCGTTGCGATTTTTGGGCCAGCGCAGCGCGGTTTCGCAGTCCACTCGCGAACTCGCAGGCGCAGGTGCGGTTGGCGAAAAACTCGCGGATAGAATCCCGGCATGAAAGCCACTGCAACCAGTTTGCCATCCCCGGCCGCCACGGAAAAATCTCTGTTTGCGATTTTTTCGGATCTGGTCAAGGCACGGCTGACCTTTCTGGTCTTGCTGACAACCCTCGTTGGTTACTACATGGGCGCGCGCGGTGTCATCGAGCCATTGCTGATTCTCCATACTCTTTTGGGGACTGCGCTGGTAGCCTGCGGCGCCGCCGCGCTGAATCAGCTTTGGGAACGCGAGCACGACGCCTTGATGGCCCGCACGGCAACCCGTCCGCTTCCATCAGGAAAGCTCGCCCCACAAACGGTGCTTCTTTTTGGCGCAGTGACCTCGATGGCGGGACTGATTTATTTGGCTGTCGCCGTAAATCCATTAACCAGTTTGTTGGGCGCAGTGACACTCGGCACATATATTTTCGTTTACACTCCCTTGAAACGCGTAACTTGGCTAAACACAGCCATCGGAGCCATTCCAGGCGCGCTGCCGCCCATGATGGGTTGGACCGCGGCACGGGGCGAACTCACCGTCGAGGCGTGGTCTCTATTCGCCATTCTCTTCTTTTGGCAAATCCCGCATTTCCTGGCCATCGCCTGGATTTATCGAGACGAATACTCCAAGGCGGGTTTCGTCATGCTTCCGGGCGTGGATCCGGAAGGGCACCGAACTGGCCGGCAGGCTGTGAGCCATACGTTTGCGCTCCTGGCGGTGAGCTTGAGTCCGGTCGCTTTCGGAATGGCTGGCGGGATCTATTTGATGGGCGCAGTTGTTCTTGGAGCACTTTTTCTGGTCTGCGCGTTGCGGTTCTCGTTTCAACTGAGCGTGGAACGCGCCCGTCGCTTGTTTTTCATGTCGATTCTGTACCTGCCGCTTTTGCTCGGATTGATGGTGGTGGACAGGATTCGTTGATGGTCCGTGAGATTATCAACTTGTGGACTCGGAAAGCGTTGACACACCGCGAGTCCGGCAGATAGCTTTTGCACGAAGTTTTGAGCGAACATCGTGAGATGTCGCTGGCAGCAACCAATAACGATTAGCAAATCAACATGGACGCGACTACGCATACTGGTGCACATGTCCACGAAGCACACGATGCCCACCACACCGAGGCTGGGTTCTGGAGCAAATACGTTTTCTCCACCGACCACAAAATCATCGGCATGCAGTACGGGTTGAGCGCCCTCATGTTCTTGTTTTTGGGCTTCTGCCTGATGGCCCTGATGCGGTGGCAGTTGGCTTATCCGGGCAAAGCCATACCGCTGGTGGGAGGATTGCTGGAACACATTCTCGGCGACACGATGGTTTCCAAGGGCGTCATGACGCCAGATCTCTACAACACTTTCGGCGCCATGCACGGCACGATCATGGTCTTTTTGGCCATCGTTCCGCTCGCGTTTGCAGCTTTCGGAAATTACGTGGTCCCCTTGCAAATCGGCGCCGTCGACATGGCGTTTCCGCGGGTTAACATGGCGAGCTTCATGGCTTTCTTCCTGGGTGGTGTCACCATGTTCGCCAGCTTTTTCGTTCCAGGCGGCGCGGCGCGATCCGGATGGACTTCTTATTCGCCTCTGGCAACCGTGGCCGACACGTCCCACCATTTCAATGGGCAGACCTTTTGGATTCTGGGCATGGTACTGCTCATTACATCATCGCTGTTGGGAGCAGTTAACTTCATTGCCACGATTATTCAGTTGCGTGCGCCAGGCATGACCTGGATGCGACTGCCGTTCTTCTGTTGGGCGCAGTTCGTAACCGCATTTCTGTTGCTGCTGGCGTTTCCACCGCTGGAAGCCGCCGCGGTGCTGCAATTGATGGATAATCTTCTTGGAACCAGTTTCTTCCTGCCAAGCGGATTGGTCTTGCCCGGCAAAGCCGCGCTCATCAGCGGTGGCGGCAGTCCATTACTCTGGCAGCATCTGTTTTGGTTCCTTGGGCATCCGGAGGTTTACGTGTTAATTCTGCCCGCCATGGGTATTGTGGCTGAGGTCATCACGAACAATACCCGCAAACCAATTTGGGGTTACAAATCGCTCGTTTACTCCGTATTCGCCATCGGCTTTCTGTCGTTCATTGTCTGGGCGCATCACATGTATTTGACCGGCATGGGAACCAAGATCAGCACGTTTTTCCAGACCACGACGATGATCATCTCGATTCCATCCGTGATCATTCTGACGTGTCTTTTCATATCTCTCTGGGGCGGGTCGATCCGGTTCAATACCCCGATGCTTTTCGCGCTGGCCTTCCTGCCCATGTTCGGGATCGGCGGGTTAACGGGTCTGCCGCTCGGGTTTAATTTCAGCGATTTGCATTTGCACGACACCTATTACGTGATTGCCCACTTCCATTATGTTGTCGCGCCCGGAACCATCTTCGGGCTGTTTGCAGGCATCTATTATTGGTATCCAAAGATGACGGGGCGAAAGCTGAACGAGTTCTGGGGGAAGGTTCACTTCTGGCTCTCGCTCATTTTCATGAACTTGATTTTTCAGCCGATGTTCGCCCAGGGCTTCGCGGGCCTGAACCGGCGCATGTGGGACGGCGGTGCGCTTTACGCTGCGAAAGACGGCGTTATTGGATTACCAGACTGGGTCATCAAAATGAATGTGCCGATTTCCCACGCAGCGTGGGCACTTGGGATTGCACAAATTCCTTTCATCGTGAATTTCTTCCTCAGCATGCGTCAGGGTCAAAAGATCGAGAATGATAATCCGTGGAACGCGACCACCTTGGAATGGCAGACACCGACGCCTCCGCCGCATGGTAACTTTGACAAGCCCATTGAAGTGCACCGCGGTCCTTACGAATATAGTGTCCCCGGGGCGGCCACTGACTTTACTCCCCAAAACGAACCCGAAAAACCGAAGCAGAAGTCCTAATCTCCATGGAAATCCCATACACAGTAGAAGCTCGGCCCGATACCGGGCTTTACAACGCCAAAATCGGCATCTGGCTGTTTCTGGCTTCGGAAGTCATGCTGTTCGGAGCGTTGTTTTCTTCGTACATCCTGCTCCGCGTTGGCGCGGACCCGGGGACCTGGCCGCACGGCTTGTTGAATATTCCGATTGGTACTTTTAATACCGCCGTGCTGATTACTTCGAGCGTGACGGTTGTGCTTTCCTGGGCGGCGCTCAAGATGGGTAACTTTGCGAAGTATAAGAAAATTCAGGTGGTGACTTTGCTCTGCGCGCTCGGATTTTTATTCATCAAGTCGTTTGAGTATGCCGACAAATTCAGCCATTACGAAGTTTGGTTGAAACAGCCGGTTGCCATTCACCACGGCCATGAAGAGGTGATGACGGATCGGATTCTTGGCCACATCGAGAATGGAGGAAGTAAGGCCTATTTTTGGAGCACCCAGACGTTGACCGACAAGAAACTGGCCTCATTCACAATGTTGCCTGATCCATACCACTACACGATGTCCTCGAAGGAAATGGCTCATGCCAAAGACACGGCAGCCAAGGAACACAAGCCGATCACGATCAGCACCGATAATGTGAAGCGGCTTTCGGCATTTGTGCCTGGGCACAGCACCTATTTCGGAATCTACTTTGGTTTAACCGCCTTGCACGCTTTGCACGTCTTGGGCGGTGCAATCGTCATTTTCTATATCTGGGGCCCTGGCGCCAAAATGTGGAAAACCGAACCGGAACGCTACATCAACCGAATCGAAGTATCCGGTCTGTTCTGGCACTTCGTCGATCTGGTCTGGATTTTCCTGTTCCCGGTCCTTTACTTGCTGTGAAAAACCTATGAGCTCGCACTCAGACGATATTTCAAAACACGTCAAAACTTACATCCTGATCTTCATCGCCTTGCTGGTCGGGACCGTCGTCACTGTTGGCCTCAATTATTTGCATTTTGATAGCGTGGCTTTGACGGTTTCCATCGCCCTGTTCGTGGCCCTGATCAAGGGCTTTCTCGTCGCCGGGTTTTTCATGCATTTGATTTCGGAGCGGAAGGCGATCTATGCCATCCTCCTGAGCACAGTCTTCTTTTTCGCCGGCATGATGTATCTGACTGTCTGGTCCCGGGACGCGATGCCCACCGGGACGAAATACATGGGTGAGACGAGGTCCCCCGGCCACATCTCGAAAGTGAAATCGGAGACAGCCCACTAATCCGCAGAGAACGACCGGATGTCACTTAAAGCCCTCCATATAGTTTTCGTAACGGCTTCCGTCCTGCTGGCGCTCTGGTTCGCTGGTTGGTCCATCCTCAACTATATCGATGGCCGCATCGTGGCGGATTTGATTTATGGTCTCGCCTCCCTCACTACAGCAGTGGCGTTGGTTTTTTACGGAAAGTATGTTCTCAAGAAGTTGAAAACGATCAGCTACTTATGAGATCGACGAAGATACTCGTGATACTTGTTTTGCTTATCTGGGCGTGGTCGCCGCAGGACGCACCTGGCTGCGCCGCCTGCTTTGGCAAATCGGATTCACGAATGGCGCAGGGGATGAACATGGGCATCTTTTCCCTGCTGGGCGTGGTCATGTTGGTCTTGAGCGGATTTGGCGCCTTGATTGTGTTCCTCGCACGCCGGGCCGTTGCTCACCCTCTTTCACTGCCTTCCGAAACGGTGTCGGAATCTACAACTCAATTCGAAGATAATGCAAAAACTTCTGGAACAATTTAAGCCCCCGCTGCTGGCCTCGGAGCATGGCGTCGCGGTCGACAAACTCACGTACTTTGTTCACGCCCTCATGGCGTTGCTCTTCATCGGGTGGTTGGTCTATTTCGTTTACTCGGTCTGGCGCTTCCGGGCCAAAAAGAATCCCAAAGCCGACTATGTCGGGGTCACCAATCATTCCTCCACTTACATTGAAGTGACCGTGGCCGTCGTGGAAGGCATCCTTCTCTTCCTGGTGGCTATCCCGGCCTGGTCAACAGCCGTGGATAAATTTCCAGATCCAAGCCAGTCCACGGTCTTGCGCATTACGGCCAAGCAATTCAGTTGGATGGCTCGTTATCCGGGTGCAGATGGGAAGTTCGGATCGAATCGTGTGGATCTGGTGAGTGCGGAGAATCCCCTTGGGCTCGACAAAACCGACCCCGCTAGCAAAGACGACGTCGAAAGCCCGGAAATCCAGGTGCCGGTGAACAAGCCGGTTATCGCGCATATTACATCCATGGATGTCATTCATTCCTTCAAAGTCATCGCACTTCGGATGACCCAGGACGCGAACCCAGGCATGAGCATTCCCATCCATTTCGTCCCCACCATAACCAATACCTACCAGATTCAATGTTCGCAATTGTGCGGAAACATGCACTACAGCATGCGGGGAATATTCAAGGTGGTGCCGCAGGCGGATTTTGATGCTTGGCTCAAGACCAAAGCTGGTGGAGCAGGTAATTACGAATAAGCCAAATCGGACGATTGAACGGCTGGTTTGGAGTGCCTTGGTTTTGACGATGCTGGGTGTCGCCACTGCGTTCATCTGGTCGCGTTATTCCACGCCTGCTCCCGCGCCGGAATTGCGGATTATCACGCAACGGCTCCCTTCGTTCCTCCTGACCAATCAGTTCAATCAACCGGTTACGCCGGCCAGCTTCGAAGGCTCGGTCGTGGTCGCGGACGTTGTGTTTACGCGCTGCCCCGGACCATGTCCCAAGATGACCAGGCATATGGCGGAGCTGCAACAGGCTCTCGCGCCAAGCCTGCCCGTGAAGTTTCTGACCATGACGACTGATCCGGATCATGATTCGCCGGAAGTGCTGAAACGGTATGGCGAGAAATACAGTGCGAATCCCGACCGATGGACATTCGCCACCGGTAGCAAGGATCAAATCGCCCTCCTGGCCAGACAGGGGCTGAAACTGGTGGCGGAGGAAACAAAGCCGGAAGAGCGCGTCGCGCCGGACGACTTGTTCGTGCACAGCACCGTATTTGTCATTCTCGACAAGAAGGGACGCCTGCGAGGCTCATTCGAAAGTACTGAGCTCGATTTTCAGAGCAGAGTGAAGGCGGCGGTCAAGTCGCTTGCGAAGGAGAACTAGGAACTGCATGACCTTTCATGATTTGCCCGCGGTCAACGCCTGCCTGAATGGGCTGAGCACGGTTCTTCTGACCTGCGGCTACATATTCATCCGCCAGAAGAAAATCAGCAATCATCGCGCCTGCATGATCGCAGCCTTCTGCACCTCCGCGCTGTTCCTGATTTGTTATGTCACATATCACGCCAAAGCCGGAGGAACAAAATTTGAAAATCCAGCGTGGTTCCGTCCCATCTATCTCGTCATACTGCTGACGCACATCCTCCTGGCAGTTGTTATCGTCCCGATGGTTCTGATGACAATGATTCGAGCGATGCGCGAGCGATTTGATGCGCACCGCCGGATTGCGCGTTGGACCTGGCCCCTGTGGATGTATGTCTCGGTGACAGGCGTCGTGATTTACCTGCTGCTCTATCAGATTTTCCCGCAACAACCGGCGCGTTGAGGTTGCTTGGGCGCTAAGGCCGTTATGCCATCAGCTTGGCAATAGTTTGCCGACAACCGCACTGATGGTCTTGCCTTCGGCGCGCCCCATCGCCTTGGCCTGCACGGCTTTGATGACCTGGCCCATCTCCTTTTTACTGCTCACCCCCAGTTCCGCGATGGTGGCCTTGATCAATTGCTCAAGTTCGTCAGCGGAAAAGGGCCTTGGGAGATAGGTTTCAAGAATGGAAATCTCTTTCGATTCCTTATCCGCCAGTTCAGGCCGGCCCCCGGTGGTGTATTGCTCGACCGAATCGCGGCGCTTCTTTACCTCCCGCTGGATAAGGGCTGTGACCTCGGCATCGGAAAGAGTCTCTGTCTTCTTCTCGATTTGAACGTAGCCGATGGCTGACTTGAGCATGCGGAGTGTGGAAAGCTTGTCCGCGTCGCGCGCCAGCATGGCTGCTTTGATATCCTGCTGGATTTGTTCCTGGAGTGGCATTATTCCGCCTTCAGATTGCGAAGAGCATCGCGCACCTTGGCTGCCTTCTCATAATCTTCGCGTTTCACAGCTTCGTGCAGATCTTTCTCCAGCTTTTCGCGCTCGCTCAACGGCCGGTTGGTTTCCAATTCCTGAAGCCAGGCTTGAAGCATTTGGAGTTCGTTGCTCTGCTCCTGCAAATCGGGCCGGGGCGATTTCTGGTAAAATTCCTTGATGGATTCAATCCCTTCCTCCACCTGCTTGATCGCTCCGAAATGATTCTTCGCCACCAGCTTTTGCGTGGCAGTGGCGCGGACGCGCATCATCAGCACCGGCGGACGAAACTGTTGCAGGGACCAGGCCATCTCGGGCGCTTCGGCATATTTCTCGACGAAATCAAAAACCTCGAGATTCCGGGCTGTGTCGCGGATCACGCCCTCAAATTCCTCGAGTTGAAAAAGGCAGATGTAACGATGATGATACTGGAGCGCTTCGAGTTGCAATTTTGAGCAATCTTCACCCTTTAAGACGAAACCCTCATCGCTACCCTCATTTTTGGCGCGGTGCTGCTTCAATTTGGCGAGCAGGTGCTCGTAGAGAGAAGGCGAACCCAATGGGCGTTTCCCGTCGGGACGTCCCTGCGCATTCATCTGGAGCAGGCCTAGGTCTACGCGTAATTGGATTTTTTCATGGCCATCCTTGCCCTTGAACTTTCGAACCACCACCTGACCAGGCTCATAGTCCCAATTGTCAAGGAGGTGCGTTATGTCGAAACTCATGGCTTGAATATGGCGCGAGGCGGCATCCAAGTCAATGTCGGCACCGAACGCTGAAAGCTGTTGATCTTCCGTGGCAAAAGGCTATGGAATGTCGTGTGAACGATAGGATCCTTCAAGCCAGAAGCGCGGAGCAGCGGCCTCGTAAGTACGTCCTGGACGGGTTTGGAAGACGACAGGAGCGGTGGAAACTTGGATGAGATACGCAATCGTATTCACCATTTTTGCCATCTGGCTCATCACGGTGGCTATTCGATTCCAAGGCGTCTGGTGGCTTCTGCTTTGGCCAGCAATCAGTTTTCTGTTTGTCGGTCTGGCGTATTTGCGACAGACTCACAGCATCTTTGGCAAACGGCCCGATGGTAAGTTTGCGCCGTGGGCAATCGTCATCTTTCTGCCCTTTTTTCTTTTCACCTGGACAGTGTGGCACGTGAGACGTTGGCTCTCCAAAGAGGTTTGTTCTCATGAAATAGTTCCTGGGGTGTGGCTGGGACGTCGCGCATTCCACCGCGAAATCCCGGGCAACGTCACGCTCGTAGTGGACATGACTGCGGAATTTCTTCGACCAGCCAAAGTCATGACTGGAAAGACTTATTGGTGTATTCCAACGCTCGACAACACGGCCATTGATCAACGCAGTTTGGAGGAACTGATTGCAAAGTTATCAGCCTGGCCGGGAGATATGTACATCCACTGCGCGCTGGGGCGCGGTCGTTCGGCCACGGTGGTGGCGGCCCTCCTCATCGCCCGAAGCCATGCCCGCGATGTTCCGGATGCGATTCGTTTGATGAAATCGGTGCGTCCATGGATTTATGTGAACCATCGGCAGCGCGCAGGATTGGAGCAGTGGCATCAAGCTTTTCAAGCGAAAGCCGCCAAAGCGCCATCACCAACCGGCGGAACCAAAGGGGGTGAACACCCACTGGCTGGATGAGGTATTGTTTCTTATTCTTTGCACATGGATAGAACATTGAATAAAGAAGAGTTGAAGTCCACCGTGCGTGACCGGCTTTCCGAGCAGGCAGAAAAACTGCAGGAATTGGGTGAGCGCATCAGCGATACCGCGAAGAAATTCTCCGGAGCAACCAATCGATACGTCCATGATAATCCGTGGAAGACGGTGGCCATTGCTGCTGGTGTCGGATTTCTGGTTGGGATGCTGATCGGACGTCGGCACCACGAGGACTAAGATTAGGCCGCCGACAGCCTAGCTGGCTATTGTTTGGCTTCCATTTCGAGCCGCCATTTGTGGATTGAATCCTTGTTGGGAGAGATCGCTTCCAACTGGCCCAGGAACGCTGCAGCCTGTTTGAAGTTTTTCTGCTCTTCCTCCAGCTTGGCGAGGTGGCCGAGCACCTGCGCTTTGACGAAGATGCTCATTCCCTTTTCGTCACCTTCCCCTTCACGCCAGTTTTTCAGAGCCAGCTCCCAGAGATTTCTGGCGCGGTCGGGATTCTTGCGGTTCTCTTCGTAAATCCGGCCCAATTCATAGAGCAGTTCCACTTGCCCGGGGTTCGCCTGCAATCCTTGCCGAAGAAACTGCTCTGCTTCGTCAACCTTCCCGAGTCGCGACCTGAGCCAGAACGAGGCGACGATATAAGTATCCGGGCGTTGCGGGTCCAAAGTTGCGCTGAGTTTTAGCCACGGCAGTAGTTCACGTTCCTCGCCTTTCTTGACCCGATGTTCAGAGCCCGGATGATGATCTGCATCGTGTGGATCGTGTTCTTCTTCGCCCAGATGATGATGGGTGGAAGGGAAGAAGTGACGGCTGAAGGCATCAATCCAATCCTTCGGCGGTCCGAGAAAATCCTCATTCTCCTCTTTCTCATGCCCGGCGCCGGCATTGGCAGCCATGTGCATTTTGTCGGATCCTTTGGCATTATCGAATATGCCGGGATAATAACCACTGTGAAAATAAGCGTCGGCCTTGCTGTAGAAGTGGTTGGCGAAAAGTTTTCGGCTGTCGCCCAAGGCTACAGTCAGCAAATCGCGGGATTGAGAACGATTGCCCTTCCATTGTTGAAACCAGGGCAAAACCGTAGTGGCCAGAGTCAGGCTCGTTACCCAAAGCGCAGAGAGACTTAGCCACGACAACCGCATAAGCTAATTCACCGCCTTTCGCCGGAAGGCGAGACAGGCTGCAGCCAGGAAAACCGCCATGTAAACAAAGGCGTAGAGAAGGGCGCCCAGCCAAACCAGCCAGGGAACCAATCCCAAATCATGAATCACCAAATCTCGAACATCGAAAAGTTCCAGGTGCGGAATCGCGTAATAGAGCCAATACACAATCGTCTGCATGGGCTGGCTCATTTGCAGCGCCACGCTATTGAGATGCCGGCCAATCAGAAGGATTCCGATGGTGAGAATGAAGATGATCGTATTATTCGAGGAGGGAGCAGCAAAGATAATCGAGCCAAACATGGTCATGGCAATCACGATTCCGAGCATGACCCAGTGCAGAACCATCGCCTGGGCATAGGCGGCAAGCGGCCATTCATGCTCGCGCAAACCGCTGATCAAAACGAAGAATGTGTAAAACAAGACCAAAGCCAGGCCGGAGGCCTGCCAGCAACCCCAGCATTTGCCGATCAGTAATTGACTCCGCGTCACCGGCTTGGCCAGCAACGGGAAGATGGTGCGATGTTCCTTCTCGGCGGGAATCTGGCGGGCGGTAGTGGTCACGGCCATGACAAGGGTCGCTGCCCAGATGAGGTCCAGGCAAAGTTCCTTGAGCATGCGGACGATGTTGGCCTCGTTGAAAAAGTTGACTGAACCGAGCACAAGAGTAATTAGCGCCGTCAGGATGAAGAGCACGTAAAAATCCTTCCGGCGATAAAGCTCCTTGATGACGATGCCTCCGATCGCCTGAACATTGTTCCATCCCGAAGCCCGCGCTGGCGCGGCCGTCGAGGACTCAGGCAGCAACGCGGCTGGGGGAGGAAAGTAATTCGCCTGGCTCATAGGATGCAGGTTGGTAACCGATGATTTTCAAAAAGAGCTGTTCGAGATTGCACTGGTGTTGCGCGACCAAATCGTGGACGCGTCCCTCCACTTTCAGTTCGCCTTGATAAAGAATGGCGACGCGGTCGCAGACCGTCTCCACTTCGCCCAATTCGTGAGACGAAAACAAAACGGTTTTCCCTTCGTTCTTAAGGCGTTGGATGATTTCGCGAACCTTCATGCGCCCGATCGGATCGAGACCACTCGTCGGTTCGTCGAGAATAAGGAGATCGGGATTGTTGATCAGTGCCTGCGCCAGTCCGACGCGCTGCTGCATGCCTTTGGAGTAAGTGCGGATGGGGCGTTTGCGAGAGGCCTCGAGCTCGACTAGTTTCAAGACAGTATCAATGCGAGATTCCAGCTGGGGCTTGGGAATCTGAAAAATCTTCCCGTAGAAGCGCAGAAGCTCTTCGGCTGTCAGAAATTTGTAGTAGTAGGTCAACTCGGGCAGGTAACCGATGCGTTGCCGTGCGATCGGTTCGCGCACGTCCACGCCGAAGATGGAAGCCTGTCCTCCGCTCGGATTCACGAACCCGAGCAGAACGTTCATGGTCGTGGTTTTGCCAGCGCCATTTGGCCCGAGAAATCCGAGGACCTCACCCTGTGACACGCTCAGGTTCAGCCCCTTCAGAGCCTGTTTGATTCCAGCCTGGCTTTTGTACTCGACCTTCAGGTTTTCTATTTTGACAATCGCTTCCACACTCAAAGAATTGGCACAAAAGGGAGCGAAAGTTGTGCCAATTTCTGCCGGGAGAGCGGGGTGGTTTGCCACCAGAAGGACAAAATTGCCGGGGATCGATTTCGAAAACCTAATGGTTAAAGAGAAATTCCTTGGTATTTAAGAGCGCCCAGACCATGTCTTCGTAAGCCTGACGCCTGGCCTGCCGTTCTGCCGCCGGGTCGGTGGTTTTGGAAGCGGATTTTTTGGAGAGATAATTCTTTGCGTCTTCCAATTCCACTGCACTGGGCTCGCGAGAGTAAACCCACGCATAAAGCTCGCGAATTTTCGTTTCGTCAGTGTTGCTGGAATCCTCCGCCAAAAGCGCCGCCCGACCCTTGTCGCTGGAAATCTTTTCTTGAAGCTCCTTTGAATTAAGCAAATGGAGGCATTGCGCAAGGCTGGCATCCTGCGAACGTTCGCATTCACAGGGTGTGGCGGAGTCAGGGCGGCCGAACACCGTCAGAAAATAGGAATTGGCGTTGAAACTATTGTCGGGCAACTGAAGCGCATGGGTGCCGGCGGGCAAACCTTCGAATTTGCTGTCCGCCTTCGCGACCTGGTGGACCGCGTCGTAAAGCACCTCCGCTGTCAACCGTTTCGGGTAGTAGCGCGAATAAAGTTGCTTGTCCACCTGGTTGTGTTCGTTGGGGAACGCACTGAGTTGATATGTTTGCGAACGACAGATGGTTCGTACGAGCCCCTTGAGGTCATAGCCGCTCTGAATGAAATTTCGTGCGAGCGCGTCGAGCAGTTCCGGGTTGGTGGCAGGATTGGTGTCCCGCATGTCGTCTTCGGGTTCAACCAAACCGCGATTGAGGAAATGTTTCCAATAACGGTTCACCAAAGCCCGTGCAAAAAATGGATTGTTCTTTGAGCCGAGCCAATCCGCGAGTGACACGCGTGGATCATCGTCGGAAGTGAGTGCTGGTGGCGGAGTGCCCAGCCCGGCGGGTTTGACGGAGGCCTTCGTCTTCTTGTTGACGGCAGTCGCCGCGCCGCGCTTGTGATAAACCATCTCTTCGCCAGGCTGCAACCCGGATTTGCGGCCGATTTGCGAAAAGAACGCGCCAAAACTGTAGTAATCATTCTGGCTCCACTTCTCGAATGGGTGGTGGTGACACTGCGCGCATTGCAATCGCTGACCCAGAAAAAGCTGGGAGGTATCTTCCAGTTGCGTGGTCATGTCCCTTGCCTGGCGGTACCACGCCACCGGCGGATTGTCACCCATTTCGCCGGAAGCGGTGAGGACTTCGCGCACGAACTGGTCGTACGGCTTGTTGGCGGCAAAGCTGTCGCGAATCCAGTTGAAGAAACCGAACGTGCCGTGCTTTTGGCTCGCGTCCACGCGCTTGTTGCGAAGCAGGGCGCTCCATTTATTCGCGAAATTGTCCGCGTAATCGGAACTATCCAGGAGACGGTCAAGCCATCGATCCCGTTTGGCCGGATCAGAATCTTCCATGAACGATTTTGTTTCTTCGGGCGTGGGCAGGCGTCCAGCCACATCAATCGATACGCGCCGGAGAAAGGTTGCGTCATCACAAGGTTCCGAAGGCGGCATGCCGACGATTTTCAATTTCTTGAACACGAGTTCATCGATGAAATTCCTCACCGGCGGAATCTTCTCAATGGGCGCGCCCAAGGGAATCGTGCCGCGAAAGACAGACGCGTAACCCTGATAACGAACCATGACCGCCACATCCCCCGGCTGATCCAGAACTTCAACCAACCCTTTCTCGGAACTTTTGGCCAGTTCTCGATCATTGGCTTCGAAGAGTGCGCTGCGCGTGACATCGCGCGCGGAGCCGTCCGTGTAATGAGCGAGGACAATCATTTGCTGGCTGGCATTGCGCTGCATGATTCGCTCGGAGGGAACAACCTCGATGCGCGCCACGGTCGCGTCGTTGGTTTTGCCATAGGGCATGCCTTGCGAAATCCAGCGCACCAAAAGCTTGTAATCCTCTGATTCCGGATCGAGCCGCTTGCCGCCTCCATGGGGCAGGGTGGCTGTTCCCTTTAGCAGCAGCAGACTACGAGCCGGTGCCGCTGGAAAAAGGCGGCGGCCTCGCGCCTCCTTGACCAGATGTTCAAAATCCTCTGCAGGCTCAAATCCAAGCAGAGAAAGTTTGAATCCGTTTTGCCCGCTCGATTTGCCGTGGCAACCGCCGCCGTTGCATCCGTTCTTGGTAAAGATCGGCACGATTTGATTGGCAAAATTTATTCGCGAGATGGTCTTGAATTTCTCCACTTCCAGAGGAATGGATGCCGACATTCCGTCCGGCGATTTTGCTGTCAGCGTCGCTTTGCCATCGGCCAGAGGAATTACCCAACCGTTCGTATCCACGGCAGCGATTCCAGCCGGCTTGATTGTGTACGTAACTTCGCGGGTCAAATCACGAGCCGTTCCCGAACTGTATTGCGCGGTCACGAGCACCTGTCGGCGGCCATCGGCTCCTTGCAAACGGATTACTTTGGTCTCACCCGGCCCCGCCTGGATTTGCAATGCCTTCAGCTCTCCGAACTTCGAGCCTTCGGCGCCGAAAACGCTGTTGCCCAACAGCAGGAACATGGCGAGCAACGTTGAACGGCGGACGGAAGACCAGGAAGCCTTGCCGCGAACTTTGAGTGGAGCCTGATCTTCAGCGCCAGAAAGCATCCGGGCTTTGAACAAGTGCGTTGTTTCGCGTGAGCGCGTGTCTTTTGTCTTTGGTTTGGACACGCTTGGTGTCCTGGCTTTGGACGTGTGCAAACTTGCTTGAGTCGCCGACGGATTCGACGGAGCGGGTGCTGCGTCTTTGGCCTTCGTTCCTTCCTTGGAGTTGTCCATTGGATATGAATGCGCCGCCATATCAGATCAATTCCCGCATCGGTTGATGGCCATCGACCAGGAACTGCGGGCGACCCGTGAGATCCGGAATGGTCGTCTTGTTGACATCGATGCCCATTCGTTGATAGAGCGTTGCGAAAACTTCCTGAAAATGCACGGGCCGGTCGCTCGGTTCGCCACCCATCCGATCCGTTTGGCCAATAAACTGGCCGGTTTTCAATCCACCACCCGCGAGCAAGGCGCACGAAACTTTCGGCCAATGATCGCGTCCGCCGTCCTTGTTGATGACTGGCGTGCGGCCAAATTCACCCCAGACAATAACCGTCACGTCTTTGTCGAGGCCACGCTGATGCAAATCCTCGACCAGGGCCGTGACACCTTGATCGAGCATAGGCAGGTCTTCCCGCGCGGTTTTGAAATTGTTCGAGTGGTAATCCCAAAAGCCGAAGGAGACAGTGACAAAGCGAACTCCAGCTTCAACCAATCGCCGCGCGACCAGAAATTGCTCCGGCAGGCGAGGGGCGGCATCACCGCGCGGTTTTGGATCACCCTTGCCATATCTTTCGACCAGCTTTGGATCTTCCCGCTTGTAATCCAACGCTTCCAACAGCCGGCTCGAAGTCAAAAGTCCAAAGGCTTGTTCGTTAAAAGCATCCAGCCCGCTCATCGCGCCGCTCGCATCTACTTCACGGCGAAAATGATCGAAGGTCGCGAGCAGCGCTTTTCGGTCAGCGAGCCGTTCCAGAGTGATGCCGTTTAAGACCATGTCCGATTTGCTGTCGCCTTCAGGACGGAACGAACGATGGGCCACTCCGAGGAAACCTGGACCGGAAGCATTGTACGGACGATGCTGCATGCGCGGTTCGAGTCCAACAAAAGGAGGAACGGAAGGTTCCGTCGGTCCAAGAACCTTTGAAAGGACAGAACCAATGGAAGGCCAGCCACCAATCGGTTCGGTGCGCTTCAACCGGCCAGTCAGGCATTGGTAATCGTAATGGTTGTCCTCAGCGCCAACGATCGTGCGGATGACCGCGAGCTTGTCCATCATCCCGGCCATGAGCGGGAGATGCTCGCAAATCTGAATGCCGGGCACATTGGTCTTAATGGGCCGAAACTCGCCGCGAATTTCGATGGGTGCCTCGGTCTTGAGATCGAACATGTCCTGGTGCGGCGGGCCACCTGGCAGGTAGATCATGATGATGGCCTTGTGCGGAGAACGCTGGGTGCTGGCGGATTCGGCGCGGAGCAATTGCGGCAACGCCAAGCCTCCCATGCCCAGAGCGCCAATCCTCAGGAAGTTCCGGCGGGAAATTCCATCGCAGAACTGTCCGGCTTTGCCATAAATGGTGAGCATTTTGGTTCTCTAAATCCTCAGTCAGTCGCTCGAACTACTGAAACTGCACCAGCTATCAACAGAGCTCCGTTGATCAAACCAACTCGGGCATTGGCAGCAATCCATTGTCCACGAGATATTGCGGACGTCCGGCCAAATCGGGAATCGTGACTTTGGAGACATCTATGCCGAGGTTGCGGTAGAGTGAGGCAAAGACTTCGCCGAATTGCACCGGCCGTTCCACCGCTTCGCCACCCAGCCGATCCGTTGCGCCAATCACCTGTCCATGCCGCATTCCGCCACCCGCGAGCAATCCGCACGAAACGCGCGGCCAATGATCGCGTCCGCCGTCTTTGTTAATGGTTGGGGTTCGCCCAAACTCGCCCCAGACCACCACCGAAACATCCTTCTCCAGCCCGCGTTGATGCAAATCGATTAGCAACGCGCTCAAGCCTTGATCCAGCAGCGGAAGATCCTGACGGAGGGCAGCAAAGTTTTCACCGTGGTGATCCCAACGGCTGAAAGCCAGAGTCACACAGCGCGCACCGGCTTCGACCAGACGCCGGGCAATCAAAAAATGTTCCATCAACTTGGGACCACCATCATCGCGATTGCGCGGATCGCCCTTGCCGTAACTTTCGCGGACCTTCTTGTCTTCCTTGTCCACATCCAGCGCTTCCATCAGTTTGCTGGAAGTCATGATCCCGAATGCCTGTTCATTGAACGTGTCGAGCCCGTTCATCAGACCGCTGCCATCCACATCGCGACGAAAACGATCGAAGCTGGAGAGCAATGCCCGGCGATCCTGCAAACGGTCCAGCGTCACCCCATTCAAGACCATGTCCTGCTTGCCCGAACCTTCGGGTTTGAAAGGAGCGTGCGAAATTCCGAGGTAACCCGGCACGCCCGGATCGGACCACGGCACGTGTCCCATTTTCGGCGAGAGACCGATGAACGGCGGAATGAGTTTGTTGACCGGACCTTCCAGCTTCGAAAGAACTGACCCGATGCATGGCCAGCCTCCCGGCGGTTGATTCTTGTGATGCGCCCGGCCCGTCAGGCATTGGAAGGCGTAGTGGTCACCCGTAGCTCCTACAATGGAACGAATCAACGTGCACTTGTCCATCAACTTGGCCAGGCGCGGCAGGTGTTCGACAATCTGAATGCCCGGGACGTTGGTGCTGATGGGTTTGAACTCGCCGCGAATTTCGCTCGGCGCGTCCATCTTGAGATCGAACATGTCCTGATGGGAAGGGCCACCAGGCAGAAAAATCATGATAACGGACTTGTGATTTCGGCCCACGCCGGAACTGGCTTCAGCCCTAAGCAATTGGGGAAGGCTCAAACCGCCCAGGCCGAGCGCGCCGATCTTGAGAAAATTCCTGCGCGAAACTCCATCGCAGAATTTGGATTTCGGGCCGTAAATCGTTAACATACCGTCAGTTCCGTTTGCTCTCCGTCCATGTCACTCCGTGGCACCAGCGAAAACCTGCTCCCTCAAAGCACATTAGACGTGCTAAATCAGGGCTGCTATTCATTACAACCCGTTCAGCAGCAATTGTCAATGAAGCAAATCGCAGGCCTGATTGCGCCTTGCGGTTGGCACGGATTCGGACCTTTCGCCTTCTTCACATCGCTTTTATCGCGCGGTCCGGATTCAGGATTGACAAAGGAAGAGGGGAATACTATCCACATGGATAGTATGTTCCAAATCACGCTGGCTCAGAAAAAGGTCCTGGATTTCATTAATGCCGAAGTCCAGGCCGGACGTCCCACGCCCACGTTGCGTGAGATCGCCGCGCATTTTGGGTTTCGCGCGCATCGCGCCGCTGCCTGCCATCTCGAAGCATTGAAGAAAAAAGGGCTGGTTGAATCCGTCTTGAGAAAGGCCCGTTCGCTGCGGGTGGTTTCGCCGCTGGCCAGGCTCAAAAGCCGCATCGTGGACATTCCGCTCTACGGCACGATTCCGGCCGGGTTTTCCGCTGAACGCGAGGCGGAGGCGGACAGTTGTGTTTCCGTGGACGTCGCCAGCATCGGCTTCAAGCCCACGCGCAACACGTTCGCGCTGCGCGTGGCGGGCGATTCCATGATCGGGAAGCACATTTGCGATGGCGACATCGCCGTGTTCGAACATGGACCCGAACCGCGCCCGGGGCAAATTGTGGCCGCGTTGATCGACCGAAAAAACACGCTCAAAACATTTCTGCTCAAGAACGGAAAGCCGTTTCTCAAAGCCGAGAATCCGAAGTATCCGGATTTGATTCCTTCGGAAGAATTGGTGATTCAAGGAGTCTTTCGAGCCTTGATCCGGAAAGCCAGGGATTAAAAGAGGCGCGGCGCTTGCAGTGACACGTGACACGACCACGCACCATCGTTCATCTGGATGCCGACGCATTCTTCGCAGCAGTGGAGCAGGCGTCGGACGCGAAACTGCGCGGCAAACCGGTGGCCGTGGGCGGCGAGAAGCGCGGGATTATCGCCTCCGCTTCCTACGAGGCCAGGAAGTTCGGCGTTTACACGCCGATGCCCACGCAACGAGCCCGGAAGCTTTGTCCCAAACTGATTGTCATCCCCGGCGACTTCGAGCGTTACGAGCAATTCTCGAACTGGATGTTCGGCTATTGCTACGACTTCACGCCCGATGTCGAACAGACTTCGATTGACGAAGGTTATTTCGATCTTTCGGCCAACCGGAACGGCCCGCGGCGGAAATTGCGTGGACGATTCGCCGGGCCATCGGGCAGAAATTGAAAATCAGCGTCAGCGAAGGCATTGGCACGAACAAGCTGATCAGCGCCGTGGCTTCCAAGCTGAGCAAACCTGCCGCCTTCAAGGAAGTTCGCCCAGGAGGTGAAGCGCAGTTTCTGCATCCGCTCCCCAACCAATGGCTGCCGGGCATCGGACCCCAAACCAGCCTGCGCCTGAACGCTGCCGGGTTGGTGAAGATTTGTCACATCGCGGGCACGCCGCTGGAGATGCTGGAATTAGTTCTCGGTAATCAAGCGCCAGGCATCTGGCGGTTTGCCCATGGGATCGACGAGCGCCCGCTGGTGCCCGCGCGCGAGCCGCAAAAATCGTTCAGCCAGCAGGAGACATTTGGCGCGGACCTGACGGATGAAGGCTATATCGAAGCTACCTTGCGGCGCATGGCGGATAATCTCTTTGCCAAGGTGCGCGAGGAAGGCCGAAGCATCCGCACGCTGACCGTCAAAGTGCGTTACAACGACATGGGGGAAGACCAGGTGAACGAAAGTCTGCTCGAACCCACCGATCTCGAAACGGACGTTTATGGGCGGTTGGGAACCATGCTCCGCGCCGCGTGGAAGCGCCGCGTCAGCCTGCGCCTTGTTTCGTTGAAACTGGCGAATGTTTATGACGGACGCTTTCGCAGTGAATTGCCTTTGGAAGTTTCGGCGCAACGGCAGGATGCCCAAACTCGCCTGGCGACCGTGGTGGATGATTTGCGCCGGTCGCTTGGCCCCGCCGCCATCCGGCGCGGCCACGATTTTCGATTGCTGACCCCGCCCGCTGACACCGCTTCCATCCTGGCCGCGCCCGCCCGTTCAAGGTCGCGGGTTCAAATCCAGTCAAGTACCCGCGCGGAGTACGTCCCGCTCCGCGTTCACAGCCATTATTCATTTTTGGATTCCACACTTTCGCCTGCGGCTATTGTTGAACTGGCGGGACGCCATGGCTTGGGCGCGGTCGCGCTCACGGACAGGGGCAACCTGCATGGCGCGGTCGAGTTCGCGCAGGCTGCAAAGCGAACAGGCATCAAGCCGATTTTCGGCGTTGAATTACAGGTGAATGACAAACCGCTTCTCCTCTACGTTGAATCGGCTCACGGGTATCACAATCTTTGCCGGTTGCTTTCGTATCATGCCAAGCGTGTGATTGCTAATGGCGACGAGGCGTCGGTAGTCAATCAGCAGCGCAGCCCCTATCGACGCGATGAACTGGAGGGATTGACCGAAGGATTGATTGCGGTCGGCGACGACGCGAAACTGGCGGAACTTTTTCCCGGACGGTTTTATCAACTGGCGCTGGCCCGCAACATGCAAAGCCGTTTTCCCATCGCGGCCTGTCCTTCGGTGCGTTATGCGGAACCGGCTGACCGCCGGAAATTCGACATCGTGCAAAGCATCCGCACGCTGACCCTTCTGCAGGAGCAGCACCCGGAAAAAATCAGCGGAGGACGGCATCATTTCCGGACTCCGGCCGAAATGGCGGCTGCGTGCCGCGAAGACCCCCGCTGGTTGCAGCACACGCTTGAGATTGCGGAGCGCTGTCATTTCGAGATGCCTTTCGGCAAACCGCAGTTTCCTGATTACAAAACACCGGATGGTTTGACGACCAGCCAGTTCCTGCGGCAGCTCGTGGAGGAAGGTTTGCACAGGTATTACAAAGACAAGGCGAGCCAGCACATTGCGCAAATCAATGAAGAATTGCAGATGATCAACGAGGTGGGTTACGAGGGATATTTCCTCATCACCTGGGGATTTTTGCAGGAGTGCCGGCAGCGCGGTATCGAATGGATCACGCGCGGGAGTGCCGCCGACAGCCTTGTTTGTTTTTGCCTGGGGATCAGCAATGTGTGCCCGATTCGGTTTGAACTTTATTTTCGCCGCTTCCTGAACCGCCAGCGGATGGCCGTGAACAAGCTGCCGGACATCGACATTGATTTCGCCCATGACCGCAAGGATGACGTGGTGAAATTGATCTTCGAGATCTATAAAGAAAAGCAATGCGCAGTGGTGGGAGGTTTTTCGACGTTCCAGGCGCGAAGCGCTTTTGCGGAAGCGGCCAAGGTGCTGGGGTTGGCGGAACGCGAGGTGCGAAAGTTCACCAACCATTTTCCGTGGAGCTTTGGCGGCGGCTGGGTGCCGGATGAGCCCACGCCCAGCGGCGGCGCGGGTTTGGTGGAGATGCTTCGGGCCAGTCCCGAAAACCAGGATTTGCCTTTCGACGAGGAACCGTATCGAACTGCCTTGGAGATGGCCGAATTTCTCGACGGGGTTCCGCGCTATCCCAAGATGCATCCGTGCGGCCTCGTTCTTTCACGCCAGCCGATGCATGAATTGACGCCCACGTTCGTTTCGAACAAAGGCCCGGTCACCACGCATTTTGACATGGACGCCGTGGAAGCGATTGGACTGGTGAAGATGGATATCCTGGCCCAGGGCGGTCTCGCGGCCATGCGCGATGTGAAAACGATGCTGCGCGAACGCGGCATCGAGATCGATTTGGAACTATGCGTGGCGCGAGATCGCGAAGGAAAGGTAACGCATGGTGATCCGAGCGCCGAAGAACCCTGGGAAGATCCGGAAGTGTGGGAGATGATTTCCAGTGGCGGCGCGCGGGCGGTGCATCACATCGAAAGCCCGGCCATGACCAGCCTTTGCCGCATGTCCAATGTGCATGAGATCGACGGCTTGATCGCCATCGTGAGCGTGATTCGCCCGGGCGCGGCCAACGAAGGCAAGAAACTCGCCTTCACGCGCCGTTATCAAAAGCTCGAACCGGTGACCTATCCGCATCCCTGCCTCGAGCCCTGTTTGAAAAGCACCTACGGCCTGGTGGTTTACGAGGAGCACATCCTCCAACTTTCCGAAACCTTCGCCGGTTTGCCGCCGGATCGCGCGGATATGTTGCGCCGCGCGTTGAACAAACAGAAGCGCGCTTTGATCGAGGAAATCCGCGGCGAATTTTTTGCCTCCGCTGCGGCGCGCGGGCATGCGGAGGAGAAAATCGCCGAGGTCTGGGAATTGGCGAGCGGCTTCGCGGGCTACGCCTTTTGCAAAGCGCACAGCACGGCCTACGGCGTGGAAGCTTATCAATCCGCCTGGCTCAAACATTACTATCCCGCCGAGTTCATGGCCGCGGTGCTGACCAACGGCAAGGGATTTTATCATCCCCTCGTTTACGTTCTGGAATGTCACCGGCTTGGCCTGAAACTGCTGCCTCCGTCCGTGAACGAGCCGGGTCCGGCCTTTGCGCCTTACGGGCTGGCGCTTCGCACACCGCTGCTGCGAATGAAAGGCCTGACCAAGCGCACGTCCGACGCCATCAAGACTGCACACGCCCGGGGAAAGTTTTTTTCGTTGGACGATTTTTTCCATCGCGTCGCGCCCACGGGAGAGGAACTGGAAGCCATGATTCGCGTGGGTGCGTTCGATGAATTTGGGGAGACCCGCACCCGCCAATTCTGGCAGGCGCAGCATCTTTTGAAAACGTTCGGCGGTGCGACACCGAACCAGGGCTGGCTGATTGCGCCGCCCGGTTTGGAGAAGTTTCCGGCCATTCCCTTGACCGAACCGACCCGCCGCCAATGCCTGGAATGGGAAACGGACTTGTTCGGATATGCCGTCAGCGGACATCCGCTGGAATTATTCGCGGACATCGCCTGGGAAAGTTACTGCCCCTTGAACCAGATTGGACAGTTCGTGGGCGAAACCATCACGATTTGTGGCCTGGTGGTCGAACAGCGTGTCCATCATCAAATCACCGGTGAAGCGATGAAATTTCTTTCCATTGCGGATTGGACTGGAATTGTTGAAACGGAACTTTTCGCAAAAACCTATAAAACGTACGGGCTGGCCACGGTGCGTTACCCCGTTCTGGAAATCGAAGCCCAGGTCGAGGCGTTCGAGAATGCCCGCGGATTCAGTTTGCGTGTGATGCATGCGGGGAAACCGCGGGTTAAAGCAACGGGCGGGAAATGAGTCCCAAAACCAAAACCTTGCTCCAGCGGGTGCGTCACTTATCCTGTGGGCGTGCGTGTTCAAGTTGCCTTAGGCGAGCGGAGTTATTCGATCTTGATTGGGAAGGGATTGCTGGCCCGGCTGGGCGGCGAATGCCGCAAAATTGGTCTGGGCAAATCCTGCGCGATCATCGCGGATACAAACGTCGCCCGGCGTTTTGCGCCAACTGCGCGCCGATCGTTGGCCGCTGCGGGATTTGATCCCGTCCTGGTCACCGTGCCGCCAGGAGAAAAAGCCAAGAGTCTTGAAATCGTTCATTCCTGCTGCGAACAACTGGCCCGGCATCGGCTCGAACGAAATTCATTCATCGTTGCGCTTGGAGGCGGCGTAACCGGCGACCTCGCGGGATTTGTGGCGGCTTCGTATTTGCGAGGGATCTCGTTTGTCCAGGTCCCGACCACGTTGTTGGCGCAAGTCGATAGTTCGGTGGGCGGCAAAGTAGGCGTCAACCTGAAGGCGGGAAAGAACCTGGTTGGCGCTTTCCACCAGCCCAAGCTCGTACTGTGCGATCTCGATACGCTGAAGACGCTGCCACCACGCGAATTCAAGGCCGGTCTCGCCGAGGTGATCAAATACGGCATCATTTACGACGCCGCTCTTTTCCGGCGGCTCGAACGCGACATGCCAAAATTGTTGAGGCAGGATCCGGCGACTTTAGGCGCGATAGTCGCGCGATGCTGCGCGATCAAAGCCGAGGTCGTGGGACAGGACGAAAAGGAGGGCGGACTGCGTGCCATTCTGAATTTCGGGCACACCATCGGCCATGCCATCGAAGCGATTTCCGGCTACGGCAAATTTCTGCACGGCGAAGCCATCGCGTTTGGACAAGTAGCGGCGGCGGAACTTTCGTGCGCGCTGACCGGTCTTAATCCAGCCGAAGCCGAACGAATTGCGAATTTATTTCGCGAGGTGGAATTGCCCACCAGCATTCACTTGAGCCCGGCGCAGCGGCGCAAATTGTTCGCGGCAATGGCTCTGGACAAGAAAGTGAGCAAGGGGGAGATCCGGTTTGTCCTCGCCAGGAATATTGGCGAAGTGGTCTGGGGCCAAAAAGTCCCGCGCGAATTGCTGCAACAAGTTTTGGATTGAACGGCGCGCCACGAATGAGCCGGCAATCAGTTCCAAAGCGCTGTCTTGTGCACGCGCAGGAGTTGAGAGGCCGGCTTCTCGCGCCCGGCCATTTCATCAATTTGTTTCTGTTCCTGCTTCCGGCGCTCCTGATCGTAACGTTGCTTCTGTTGTTCCTGGGCTTTTTCCACCACCGACCGCGCCTGGCGCGCGCCAACCAGTTTGAGAAAGCACTGTTGAGATTTGTTCTGTGCGACGTTGACCGCGTAATCGCACTCGCGTTCCCGCTTCTCGATGGTCTGGCAATACTCCTGCATTTGTGCGAGCTGGCCAGCAGGCGGATTGGCGGCGAGTTTCTTCGACATCTCGGAGCGGGCATGATCCAATTCGTCCTGCACCAGTTCCAATTTGTGGCGGGCATCTTCCACCGCGCGCAAGCTGCGGCTGTAATCCTGCAACGCGTTTTGTTCTTCGCGCTCGCGCAAAGTCATTAATGCCTGCAGTGTAAATTTGAATGGTTTCATGCTGATTGCCCGGTTTTTGAGCCTGTAATGCGGGATAATCAGCACTCATTATGCCATTCTGGCCGGCCAATGGACCCGGATTGAATGCCGGAATGAAGGAGGATGGACGCTAAACTTCTGCCCAAATCGTTGCTGGCAGCTAAGGCTTTTTCACGTCCAGGCAGATCAGTTTTTCCATGCTGCGGCAGTAGATTTTTCCGTCGGCCAGCACGGGCGCAGCCCACGTTGAGGAACCGCCGAGAACTTGAGCACTCGCCAGTTCCTTGTAGCCCGTACTGGTGGCTTCGGCTACCGCCAGCTTGCCGCTGTCGCCATAAATAATCAACTTGCCATCCGCCACCATCAGGGAGCCTTTGCCGAAACCTTTGGTGGACCATTTGACTGCGCCAGTATTGAAATCGAGGCATTTCAAATCACTTTCATCAAAGCCATAAAGACAACCCTGCCAGAGCACGCAACTGTTCACATGGTTGCGCATGTTTTTGTTCTGCCATACGACCTTCGGAGGGCGCTGGGAGAATTGCAGCAGCGCGCAGCCATAATTGTAGCCGGAGGAGATAAAGACCTTGTCCCCTTCGACAATCGGAGTGGCCGCATTGACGCCGAACGAAGTTTTCCAGGGGAAGCGCCAGAGCTCGCCACCGCCGCGCATGGCTCGGCCCACCACGGCGTCTTTCGGAAACACCACAAAATTTCGCTGGCCGCCAGCGTCGTATGTGACCAAAGAGGAATACCCCACTCCGTCGCTCCCGTTTTTCCAGACCACTGTTCCGCTATTTTTTTGCAAGGCGACAACGGATGCGCCGAGTCCGCCGGTTTCGACGAGAAGCAAATTGACTTCAACCAGCGGCGAACCGGAAAATCCCCAGCGCGGAATTTGCGCGCGAAAGTCCTTGGTAAATTCCTTGGACCAAACGACCTTGCCATCCTTGGTGTTCAAACAGAACAAATGCCCTTCGCGACTGAGGGTATAGACAAATTCGCCATCGACCGTCGGTGTGCAGCGTGTGCCGGGATAGTTGTTCGGATCTTTCGAGGAACAGTTGTAATTGTGCTTCCAAATGACGGCGCCGGTCTTTGCATCGAGGCAATAGACGTAATCGACTTCATCGACATTCCCCATGGTGTAGAGACGCCCCTGGCTGACGGAAACGCTGGAGTAGCCGACGCCGACGCTCGCCTGCCAGATTTTCTTGGGACCTTCCGCCGGCCATGTGCTCATCCATCCGGTTTCCTTGCTGATGCCATCGCGTTTCGAGCCGCGCCATTGCGGCCAGTCGTCAGCGGTGGCTGTTAAAGCCGGGAGTAATAAGATTAATGCCACGTACGCGCAACGCAGCCAGGAATAACGAAAGCGAGTGAACATGCAGATCTGCTAACCCACCAAGTCCGCATTGTCAAAATGAAAGGCGGGACCGAATCACGGAAGGCGAATGAGCTTCACTGAATCTGTCGCAAACCAAGCCTCGCCCTTGTCCGCAGTCAGTTCGCAAGCCAGCGTGATCTCCTGTTCGAACTCAGTTATTTGAAACTCAATATCCAGTTTTGTCCATGAAGTGTCGCCCACCAGTCCATTTGCCTGTCTCGGACGAAGGCCTTTCACACTGAGAGCGGCCCCTTTGGTTTTGCCTGAACGCAGCAATTCGATTCCACGGGTTTGAGCCGTTGCTTCGAAACGATACTTTCCCTTTGGCAGCAGAATCTGACTCGACCAATTGGCGGCTGTCTTTGGCTCTGCAGTGACCTTGAGACTCGGTTGGCCATCAGGGGCAGGGGACTGCTCCAATTGTCCGGCGTTTCCAATCCTTGTCGGGGACCAATGGGTTAGCTTGGCGATGCCTCCTTCGAATCGAACCGATTTGTCAGCGAATGCTTTTAGTTGGGTCTCCAATTCCTGATGCCGTTTGGACAGTCGTTGCTTAAGTTCATCTCCTTCCTTCAAGAGATTGGCAGCCTGCTTTTTGTCGAGGGCCGGTTTCAGCATGGTCAGTCGCGCATTGATTTCGTGCGATAGTGCCGGGACATCAAACACCGTGGTGAAGAGATTTGAGAATTGGTTTACGTAAAGGGCGCGCCATTGAGGAGTCTCAAAGCTGGCTTTCGCCACCAGGCCATTCATGCGCGGACGAAACGGTGCATCAACCTTGCCCAAAAGCTGATCCATCCCATGTGGAATGAAGTAAAATTTTCCGTGACGCGGCTCGTGGTAGATGCGGAAATTATTCCGGTTGATCGTGTAACCATCAAAATGATTCAGCATCACTTCCATGGCCACGAAGGAGGCAAATTCTCGGGTGTCTAGCGTAGAATCCAGCCGCACGCACCGCCTTTGCATGTCTGGTTCCAAGGCCGCGTCCAGCAGTGGTTTCAATCCTTCTTCAGAAGCTGCACCAAGATTGCGCTTCAATTTTTCATTCACGTCATGTCCTGGGCCGGGTTCGAAGAGACCGCCGGAGGTATTGGAAAAGTAGAGGCCCAGAAAATCCTCGGTGTAACCTTCTTTCAATACGTAGAGGCCAAGATTCCGGCCGTTTAACTCAACCAAGGCATGCGTCACTCGCGGCGCGGGGACACCAGCCGCTCGAAAGAGTTGCGAACCCAGCCATTCATTCAGGTAACTGGGATCCTCCACCGAGTTGTTCAGGTGAATGCGGCGCAAACCAAAAAACCGCTGTCCGTCACGGAGTTTTTGGAAGTCGATCGTGAAGCCTGGTTTGTCGTCGATTGATCGAAAGCTGCCTTGCGCACCTTTCAGGTGGATGGCGACTTCCTGGAGGAAAGTATCGCCACATTCAACTGTTCCTGGAACAAACTCCCGGCTTTCACGGCGCAAAGAAGCGATGTCTTCGGGAGTCAGTTTGATTTTGATCTGGAGCAAATTAGTTCGCTGGAAGAGCACCTGGCCTGGCGCATTCGAAGGGATGGACGAGTGCAAGGTTGCCGCTCCGAGTTGACTCAAGCCGACCGAAAAAGCCAGGACCGCGAAATTCGCCCACGCACTTTTGAGAGAACAGGCCCTGCGCCAGATCGCGGTCCAAGGCTGGGCGGGGGCTTTCACTGCGCCCATTGTGGCACCGGAAACTAAAATTTGCAAAACAATCGCCTTTGGACTTTGGGCATTATACCCTATTCCTGCGAAGGCACATGTGATTACACTTCGCACAGGAATCCGAAAAGGTTCCTGCAGCAAACAAAAACAAAAGAAGATCAGTGCCGATCTTCCAATCGAACACGAAAAGAGGGAAATATGAAAACAAAAGGAATACTGCTGATAGCATTGTTCACAGGCCTGGTCGCGGGGCAAGCGCTGGCCGCAGACCGTGGAACCTGGACCGACCGATTCAAATATGAAAATGACAATGCGGCGAAATTTGGCGCGAGCGAACTATCGCTCGACATGTTCGGCACGTACGCCAACCGTGATCGCTATGGGGTCAAGGATGACCGATGGGGCGGGGGGCTGGGACTGAACTATTTCGTCAATCGATATGTCGGCATTTCGGCCGATTCGTACATCGAAGAATGGAAGGCCCCTTATCGCGTGAACGGCAGCCTCGTGCTCCGTTTGCCCATCGATACGCTTGGACTGGCTCCGTATGCCTTCGGCGGTGGCGGTCGCGAGTTCAAATATGTTCCCCAATGGTCAACGCATGCCGGCGTTGGTCTGGAACTGCGGATGAATCCGAAGTTCGGCATTTTTGCTGATGGACGCCGGGTCTTTAACGACAAGACTTCGGACACCACCTTGATTCGGGCCGGTCTGCGGTTCGGATTCTAATATCGGTCAGGAAGAATTCGGCAGTCGTGCAAGGGCGTTCTGGGTTCAATCCCGGAGCGTCCTTGTTTGTTATTAGGGCAATGGGAGGATTGCGCCGGCACCGTAAATGAGGACGAAACAAATGAACGCAATCGTGAGGCATTGATAACCCGCCTTGAGCGCCCAGTTGGTGAGAAACGGTTTCGGATCGAATACGAACAGTTGCACGCCAAGCCGAATCAGCCAGAACACCGCGACAAAGCCGCAGAAGCTTCGCGCCAGTAGACTTCCGCTGGCCAGAGCCGGTGCATTCACGCAGGTAATCACGCCGAAGCTGACTAAGGTTAGAGTGATGAAAATCGCATAGACCCAGAATAATTGACGCAGAAATGGATGAAGCAAGGCCAGATTCTTGCGCCAGTCCAACACGCGGGGCATAAGTCCGCCGACGATGAGCAGCAGAAAATGCACAATGCCAGCCAGTCGGAGGAGAATCTCAAGCGTGGCCGGTTTCATAATCTTACAAGGCTTTGATTGCTTGGAGAAATGGACGCATGACGCGTTCGATGAAAGGCGGTGGAAACAGCCAGAAGGCAGGACCAATAATCAACAGCCACGCAAAGATGCGGCCCGCAATGCCACGGCTCAAGCCAAGCTGTTTTCCAGTTGAAGAGCGGGTGGCGAGTATGCCGAAACCCTGGAGCAAGAAATAGCACGTGGGCAGACCATATCCAGCGCGGGCCGGAACGGTAATGACCATTTCATGAACAATCCCGGACGCAAGAAATGTCGCCATCAACGCCATTGGAGGGCCAATCCGCAGCTTGAGTGGATCAAACACGATTTGCTTGGCGAGCGCGTGGAATGCAAGGTTCCATCGTCGTCCCCAAAAATCTGACAGTGACTCGGCATAACCAGGTGCGTTCATGATTGGCCTGGCGTTGTATCCGCGGGTTCTCCAAATCAATGCCAGCAAATGAAATAGTCCGAAGTGCAGCCAGAGAATCAGCCCGATCATTCCCACCCAACCCGCCAGCCACGGATGCACTTGAAGCGCGGCGCGAGCGCCAACCCACATCAACCCTGCACCGCAGACTGTCTTAATGGCGGCATGCAGCCATTCCCGGGGTGCTGGTTGATGGCGGCAGGGTTGGAGAAAAGCTTTGGCATCCATCCCGGAATATAAGAACAAGAAAATGTTTCGCTTCTTGCGAAGGGTGCATTTGCTGGCTCCTTCCAATAATTCCGCAAATTTGGTTCTCGCGGCATTCCAGGCAATGAATTTGCCATCCCAAAACATGAGCACCGCGGCGAGCCACATGACGCCGTAAGGAGGGAACCAAGCCCGGCTCAAATAAACCAACAGACATTGCAATCCCACTACGGCAAGCAATCCAAACGGTTTGTTCGTTTGCGCTTCTGCCTGTGCGACGATTGGAGAACGCGTGGAAGTCGCTGGATTCATGTCTCACGAATGTTTCACCGCGCAGGCACTCTTTACGCAATGCCGTCTTGCGGCCAGTGAGAGGTAAATCTTTTGGAGCAGGGCAGGGACGCCAGGAACGAAGCGGAGGAGAGAAAGCGGCCACGCCCACCACACAAAGCGCGCGAGGTAAAGCAGAGCGTGAGCCCCGCCGAACAATTCGCCGTCGGTGGTGAGCAGGAGCATTTCGGTAGGCGCATTCGGAACCGAAATATCTAGGCACTCCTGCACCCAGCTTGATTGCAACGGAGCCAAATCAAAGCCGCGACGAGTCAGATGTAGATCGATGCGATTGGCCGAGGCGGTGCAGATCGGGCAATCGCCATCGTAGAGCAACCAACCCCGCACATCCGCCATGTCCTTTAGTTTCGTAATTTCTGCATTCACAGAAATATCCAATCAAAAAAATTTTAACTCAACACACTACTTCCAAAGCTTAACCCAGCCATTTCCGGATGCGATCGCCCATTTTCAGAAATTTGAGCAGGGCGGCATTCGGCAGTTGAGCGACTTGGTTGTACCAACCGCTCATGGTTTCAAAAAAATCCCGCATCTCGATCAGGCGTTCGCGGGTATGGGCGTCTTTGCCGTCTTTGCGTGATTCTTCCACGCAAGCACGCAGCAGTTCGATGGTTGGGTCGATTTCGCGTTTTTTGCGCTGTTCGAGCACCAGGCGAAACATCTCCCAGACATCCTTCATCGACTCAAAATGATCGCGACGGTCGCCCATGACGTGAACCACCTTGATGATTCCCCAATTCTGCAGTTCACGCAGGCTGTTGCTGACATTGGATCGGGCCACGCCCAATGCGTCGCAAATCTCCTCCGCGGTCAGAGGCTTGGGCGACAGATACAGCAAAGCGTGAATCTGGGCGACCGTGCGATTTATCCCCCACCTCAGGCCCATCTCCCCCCAATGCAGAATGAACTTTTCCTGAACGGGTGAGAGTTGGCTAATCATAAAATTCTATTATTTCTGTCCATACAGAAATAACAGCATTCGCATTATATGTCAAGCGGGAAAAATGATTGTAAATCACATCCTGCTCATTACCATGCGGCGCGTTCGCCACATCGCATGCAATTGACCGAGCTAAACTGGCCGTTGGTTCAAAAGTTTTCGTCAACCACACCATTGGTCATCCCGGTGGCGGCCATGGAGCAACACGGCACTCACCTCCCATTGTTCACCGACAGCATGCTGCTGGGTGAAATTGTGCGACGGGCCGACGAACGATTGAGCGACCGGGTCATCTTTGCCCCCCTGCTTTGGCTGGGCAATTCAGATCATCATTTGGAGTTCCCGGGCACATTGTCGGCGCCACCGCGAACGTATTTGGATATGCTCACCGGTTTGATGGAGAATGCGTTGCTGCATGGATTCCGGCGCGTGATTTTCCTGAACGGTCACGGCGGCAACGACGTGCCTGGACGGCAATCGGTGTTTGAAATTCGCCAGCGTCATCGGCGACGCCACGATTTGCTGCTGCTCTTTGCCACGTACTGGCACCTGGGTGCCAAACCTTGGGAGCAGAATCCGACCATTCAGCAACGTCAGATGGGCCATGCCTGCGAATGGGAAACGTCCATGATTCTGCGGCTGGCTCCGAATTTGGTTGGAGAACTAAAGTCTCTCGAACCTGTCCAGCCCGGAACCGGATTTGCGCCCGCGTCGCGCGGATGGATCACAAAGGACCGCAGCCAGAACGGTCATATTGGTTCCCCGCATCTTGCGACTGCTGAGAAGGGAGAAACCCTATTTCACGCTTTTGCGGAAGACGTGGTGGCTTTGCTGGAACGCGTCACGAAGTGGGACGGAAAGCCTTGGGAGTGATGAACGGATCTCCTGCAACCCGCAGTGCCCAGTGGAAATGGTGGGTTTGCGGGTTGCTCCTGCTTGCTTCGGCGATCAATTACATGGACCGGATGACGCTGGCCAGTGTCAGCACGCGCATCGGCAATTACTTCGCATTTAAGCAGGAGCAATATGGAACGCTGGAACTTGGGTTTGGCTGGGCCTTCGCCGTGGGTTCGCTGATTTTCGGCGTGCTGGCGGATCGGCTGCCTCTACGCTGGCTTTACCCGGCGATTTTAGCTGCATGGTCGGGCGTCGGTTTTGCCACAGGCTGGGCGGAAAATTATCAAGGGCTGCTCGTTTGCCGGACTCTGCTTGGCTTCTTCGAGGCCGGTCATTGGCCTTGTGCCATCAAAGCCACACAAAGGTTGCTGGAAGCCAAAGATCGAACCATGGGTAACAGTCTTTTGCAAAGTGGCGCAAGCTTCGGCGCAGTTCTAACTCCGTTAATCTTGAGTCAATTTCTTACGGATGCGCCAGCCAGTTGGCGTCCTGCCTTTCAACTAATTGGTTTGGCCGGACTGGTCTGGATTATTTTCTGGTTCATCCTGCTGCGCAAAAAGGACCTTCAGAGCGAACCACATCCGGAGATCAAGGTTGAATCTGTCGTGGAGAGGAAGATGGATTGGTCGTTTCTTATTAGCCGAAGGATGTGGGTCGTGTTGTTCGTCATCACTCTCATCAATACGAGTTGGCAGTTGCTGCGCGCATGGCTGCCAAAATTCCTCCAAGAAGGACGCGGATATCCGGAAGAAACCGCCTTGTATTTCACGTCCCTTTATTATGTTGCGACTGACGTCGGCTGCATCGCAGCGGGAGCGCTGAGTTTATGGTTTGTCCGGGGTGGTCTGACCATCCATAAAAGTCGCCGTGTGACGTTTGCACTTTTCGCTGTCATGAGCACATTTACGATTGCCGTCCCATTTCTGCCTCGGGGACCGCTATTGTTGGGAGTATTGCTGGTCGTGGGCGCCGGTGCGTTGGGAGTGTTCCCGGTTTATCACGCGCTTTCGCAGGATATTTCCAAGCATCACCAGGGCAAAATCACCGGCCTGGCCGGGGTGTTTGCTTGGGCTCTCGGCTCGCCTGCGCAGAAATATTATGGCCGCATGGTGGATCAGACCAAATCTTTTGACCTGGGCTTGGCCTTGGCCGGCACACTGCCGCTAATCGCGCTTGCAGTCTTGTGGTGCTTTTGGGACAAGAAATCACGCGGCGATGTGACCGGCACAGCTTCTTGAATGAACTCGAATGAATCAAAGGCGCTTGAGCACTTCGAACCCGTTGTTGCGTTGGAGTCGCAAAACATTTCCCGTCGCGAATTTATTTCTGCGAGCGCTCGTGCTGGCATCGCGACAGCGGCGCTCGGTTCGGCCTCGCTTTATGCGGATCAGGTTGCACCTGCATCCGGTTCCAAAAGTTCGAGGAGGAAGCGGATCGCGCTTTTGGCGACCGAGGTGCGCAAGTATTCGCATGGACAGCACTTCGTGGATCGGTTTCTGGAAGGTTACGGATGGGAAGGGCGGCATCATGCTCCTCCGCTGGATTTGGTTTCGCTCTATGTCGATCAATTTCCTGATGGCGATTTGAGCCGCGAAAGAGCCGCGCGCCACAAAGTGAAAATCTACCCAAGCATTGCCGATGCGTTGACGCTGGGCCGCAGCTCGCTCGCGGTGGATGGCGTGCTCGTCATTGCCGAACACGGGCTTTATCCTCGCAATGAACGCGGCCAGATGCTTTATCCGCGCAACCAGTTCTTTCAGGAAATCGTAAAGGTCTTTGAAGCTAGCGGTCGCTCCGTGCCGGTGTTCAACGACAAGCATCTCTCGACCGATTGGAAGGAGTGCGAACAGATGGTGCAGGCGTCACGACGCCTCGGTTTTCCGTTCCTGGCCGGGTCATCATTGCCGGTCACCTGGCGCATTCCATCGGTGGAAGTGCCCATCGGAGCGCCGTTAACCGAGAGCATTTGCGTTTGTTACGGGCCGATTGATTCCTACGACATTCATGGATTGGAGACGGCGCAGTGCATGTCTGAACGGAGGGCGGGGGGAGAATCTGGCGTGAAATCGGTCGAGTCGTTGCGCGGCAAAGCTGTCTGGGACCGGATCGAGCAACGGCAGGAAACCAAGCGGCTCTTTCTGGCGGCGCTGGCCCGGAGTTTCACGTGCAGAGCGCCGCAGGGCTACACCGTGGGTCGGCCAGACTTCGAGTGGTTGCGGAAAAATTATGCGGCGCCTGTGGCTTATTTCTTCGAGCATTTAGATGGCTTTCGGACGACCTTGGTCATTGCCAATGGACTGGTCGGCGATTTCAACTATGCTGGTTTGCGAGGAGATAATGGCGAAATTATTTCCTGCCAGATGTACCTGCCAATGCCGCCGGCGCTTTCCACGCTGGCCGATTTTTTTAATCCGCTTTCGCATCATGCGGAACAACTGATTCTCGAAGGCAAGACTCCGTATCCGGTGGAACGCACCCTCCTTTGTTCGGGCATGCTCATCGCTGCCATCGATTCGCTCTATCGTGGTGAAAGCCGCCTCACACCCGAGTTGCGCGTGGCCTATCAACCGGTAGCTGCCTCAGCCTATTGGAGAACCTGAGCCATGCGGCCCTTGCGAAAAATTGCCTTCCTGGTCGAGGATTTCACCGCGCCTTCCGCCATTCAGAATTCTGGCTCTGCGGCGCAACAATTGGTGGATCGGTTTTTGATCGGTTATCCGCGCGATGGCGTGTTTCGGACGTTCAACGATCTTCAAGTCACCGTCCATTTGCTGGTTGGCAGCGAGGCCGATTTCAGTTCCCGCGTTCGTGATCATCGACTTCTGCTCGCCCAAACCGCCGAGCAGGCGGTGGCGGATGCGGATGCCGTCGTTATTGTCCCACGCTGGCTTGGTGTCGCAAATGATGGTTATCTTCGCGCCGCCGTCGAACATGCGCCCGAAGGAAGCACTTGTTTCGTGCACGGCCTGCTCAGCAACAGCGTTGCGCAGGCGAGAATTTTGTATCGAGTGGCCGATGCCCGAAAGATTTCTGTCCTGGCCGGCACTCCAACCTCGATCACCTGGCGTTTGCCGGATGTGGATCTTGCGTCGGGAACGAAATTGAACGAGGCGTTAATCATTGTGCAGGGCACTTCTCCCGCCGCAGAATTGAATGCTCTTGAAGGATTACTCCCGGTTCTTGAGAAGCGCCAGGGTGGGGAGCACGGAATCGCCCGGGTTTGTCGGATTGAAGGCGCGGATTTTTGGCGGGCTGGTAAGCGTGGTCTGTGGTCCGAAGCCCTTCTGGCCTCAGCAATTTCGCGCTCGCATTCGCCGCAAGGAGATCCGCTGTTGGATGGGCGCACGCAGGACATATTTGGTTTGGGGCTTGTACCGAAGTTGGCGCGCAATTTTTATGGTTGGATTTTGGAACACAACGACGGTTTGCGAACAGCTTTGCTGGTATTGAACGGCGTCGTCGCTGACTACAATTTCGCAGTCAGGACTGGTCGCGAGTCGATTCTCTCGGCCCAACTCTTTCGACCGCCTTCTCCCATTGAGCATCAATACAGCAGGCTGGTGGCGGCTATGGAGGATTTTTTCACAGGCAAGCCTGCGGCGTGGAACAGGGAGCGGAATGTTTTGATTACTGAATTGATGGAGATATTTCGACAGCCGAAGTCGAGGAGCGGAGATTGGATCGATGTAAAAAAGCAGTTGTAAATCGGAGTGCATCACCGCCGATCCATGCAAGACATTGCACGCAAACTTGTCCCCAAATTCGCCAAGAAGGATCGCGTCACAATTTAAGTGCCACAAATGTGACAAATTAGTCATAATCGAAATAGCTCGAAAAAAGATGTTTACTTTTCGGCCAAAAGGGGCAACTTTCAATCGTCCAGGCATCGTGACGTGCTCATTGGGGTTTCCCCAACCCCTACCTCCTTGGCGTCTGTTGCCTGGACACTTTTTTTATTTTTTGGAGGGAGGATTGGCCGGTGAGCTTGAAGCCCCATCGATTCGATACCGTCGATTTATGTACAAGTCATCGGCGACTTGATACAAGGAGATCGCGTCGCGCTCCACGTCCACATCCGTGCCGGATGGGCTGCTGACTTGTTTCAACTCGGCCTTGGGATTCCCATGGTAGTACTCCACGTTCTTCTTCAACCCCAGCACGACCATTCTATCCTTCGTGGCCAGACCAACGTCACGATTGTGATTCAAACAGGCATGCACTTTTGCTGGAGTGCCCAAAAGGTCGCGCCCAAAAAACATCGATTGATAAGGACGCCCAATTTGACCAAGAATGGTCGGGGCCACATCGAGTGAGCCGCCGAAGTTGGGCACGCGGCTCGGTGATTGCACGACGGCTGGTCCGAGAATCACCATCGGTATTTCGTACGATGCAATTGGAATTCTGAGGGAGCCATAAACCCGCGCGCCGTGGTCCGCCACGACGACAAATATGGTATTCGTCCAATAACGCTCCTGTTTGGCCGCGCGAAAAAACTGGCCGAGCGCGTAGTCGGAGTACTTGACCGCGTTCTCGCGCTTGCGGTCGTCTGGATTTTCCGGAATGCGCCCTGCCGGATATGTGTAGGGCTTATGGTTTGAGACGGACAGCACGGTGCCAAAGAATGGTTTGCCGGTTTGTGAGAGTGTGCGAAATTCCTGGTTGGCCCGGGCAAAAATCTCTTCATCGCTGACGCCCCAAACGGTCTTGAAGGACGGCTTTTCAAAATCGGATTGCTCGACAAACCGATCGTACCCGTTTTCCAGCGCAAAGGAACGCATCCCGTCGAATAGGCCTCGCCCTCCATAGAGAAACATAGTGTTGTAACCATCGCGCTTAAGGACACGCGCAATGGTTTCAACGTTTTGTGAACGGTCCCGTTTGACAATCGAATCCCCAGGCAACGGAGGAAATGAAGCAAGCACACCCTCCAGGCCGCGCACGGTTCGATTGCCAGAAGCGTAAAGATTTTCGAAAAGCATACCTTCCTCCGTGGCCAGCTTGTCCATTTCGGGAGTGAGCGTCGCGCCTTTCCGCCCAAGGCATCCCCAAAATTCCGAGCCAAGGCTTTCCTCGAGGAGAAGGACCACATTGAGGCGGGGACGCGTTGCATCGCCGGCAACATTCCGCCGAATATCGTTTCCGGTTCCGACGAATGTGGAGTTGGTCGTGGTCAACAATCGACGCGTCCGTTGATAAGCCTCGTTGAGAGGAATTGTCCTGTAGAATACCGCGTAATCAAGATGCCTGGTCCAGAATGCCGACCAAAAGGAAAGCGCGCCATTGTTCGAGATTTCGCCCAGCACGCGATCGGGATTTACACGGGAACTGGTTAACCCAACCAGGATGCCGAAGCTGAGGCACATCACCACTGTCCACGCCAGGAAGTTGAGCCGTGAAGGCAAAGAAACGGGTTCGGTCCAAAGACCGGTGGCGAGTTTGCGCGCGATGGCGATCCAGCCCAGGCCGGCCGTGGCACAGATCCCAATTACGATTGGGACGGGATACGAGTCCCAGATGTTGATGAAAATTTCATGCGGATAGAGGAGATAATCAACCGCCACGGTATTGAACCGTGAATGAAATTCTTCGAAGAAATAATATTCGGCGGCGAGAGTGAAGACATACACCGTCCAGAAAAGGAAAAAGCCGAAACTGAAAATGCACCGGTGCCAGAACTTTCCAAACCATCGTTCTGGGATTATCACCAGCCAAATAACCAACGGCAGCGTCAGGCACAGGGCCAGGTACAAGTCTCGCTGAAGGCCCGTGAAAAATGCTTTCGCGATATTGGTGACATCAGTGGAAGCATCAGACGTGAAGCTGAAGTAGAGGACGATTCGCAAGGCGAGATTCGTCAGAAAGATTGAACCCGCGAACAGCAGCGCAAAGTAAAAGCGCGATCTATTTGCGATCTTGGGGGAGAGAAATCGAATTTTGCTCACGATTATTTCTTGATGCCGCGATGAACTTCCTGCAGACCTTCAGCAAGCTGCTCCCATTCCGCGGCCGTGGTCTCCCAGCCGCTGCTAAACCGCAAGACCCGGCTCGATTCGGCGGCGCTGCAGCCCATGGCCGACAAAACGTGCGAAGGTTTTTCCTGGCCGCTGGAACAAGCCGAGCCAGTTGAAACCGCAAACCCGAGCTTGTCGAGTTTGACCACCCAGCGCTGCTGGCAATCCGCCTCCGGCATTAACGCCGAAACCGTGTTCCAGAGGCGTTCCTGATTGGCTCCGACAATTTCGGACCCTGGAAGCATTTTCAAAATTCGCGATTCAAATTGTTGTTTGAATCCTGCCAATTCGCGATGCACGCCGGCTTCCAATTGCTGCCGTCGCTTGTTCAACGCAGCCATCATGGAAAGGACGCCAGGCACATTCTCCGTTCCAGCCCGCCGGCCTTCCTCCTGCGGGCCACCAACAATCAGCGGATGCACTTGCCCCTTTGCGGGACACTTCAGAAATCCCACTCCTTTGGGTCCGCCAAATTTATGGGCGCAGCCGCTCACAAAATCGCAATTCCCCAATCCAGTTCCTGGCAACCGACCGACCCATTGCGAAGCATCGCAGAAATAAGGTATCGCGTGCTTCTGGCAAATCGAGAGCACCTCCAGCCACGGCTGTAACACACCGGTCTCGTTGTTGGCCGCCATGACAGCAATCAGTCCAGGCTTGGAATTTCCCAACTCAGAGTGAATCCATTCGAAATCAATGACTCCTGAACGCAGGGCTGGAATCAACCGATAACGTTTGCGCAAATAGTGTGCTACTGCTGAGAGCATGCTGGGATGTTCGATGCCCGAAACCCAAACCTCCGTTGAAACGTCGAGAGTGCGCGACAAATGGTGCAAGACCATGTTGTTTGATTCGCTCGCGCCTGAAGTCCAGACAATGTCCAGCGGCGAACAACCCAGGTGCGCGGCTAATTCCTCGCGAGCCGCAGTCAGTGCAGCATCGGCTCGGCTTCCGATCCGATGCGGGCTTGAAGGATTGCCGATGTATTTTTCGACCGCATCCACCCACGCCTCTCGCGCTTCGGGCAGCATCGGGGCGGTGGCGTTGTGATCGAAATAAAGCATGGACACTGCTCTGAAGCATATTCGGCGGCAGGATATTATCAATGAACTTTGAGATATTTGCCTTCGAGATGGCAGGACTTGCCACACATCGAAATGCTGGCTTACCATCTGACTCTGATGTCCACCCCATCCGGCACATTATTTTATAAGCGCTCGCATTTCGTGACGCACTTGCCGGTGGACTATCTCTACAGTCCTTCGCACTCGTGGCTGGCCCGGCAAACAGACAATCTATGGCGCGTTGGGCTGACCAAATTCGCCACCCGCATGCTCGGCGAAATGGTGGACCACGGATTCCAGGTTGAACCGGGCGCGGAGGTCAAATCAGGCCAAATCGTTGGTTGGATTGAAGGGTTCAAGGCCATTTCCGATCTCTATTGCATTGCCGACGGCAAGTTTGCCGGCATCAATCCCACGCTGAAACAGCAGATCGAACTGGTGAACAAGGAACCTTTTGGAGCTGGCTGGATCTATTTGGTGGATGGAACTCCAGACGCCAAATGCGTGGATGTTCACGCGTATCGAAAGATCCTCGATGTGACGATTGACAAGATTTTGGAGAAAGAGCAATCCGGCAGCTCAGAAACAGAACATTAATCGCCCGAATATCCATGAGGGCAATCCAGTCAGACCACGAACACTGAATGACACCCAGATACATAATGATTGGCGGCTTTTTGGGCGCAGGTAAGACCACCGCCGTGGCGAAACTGGCCCGGCGGCTGACCGATCAAGGGTTGAAAGTTGGCCTCATCACCAACGATCAGGGCAGCCAGCTCGTTGATACCGCGCTGCTCGGTTCGCGTGGCTTCGCGGTCGAGGAGATTCCGGGAGGCTGTTTTTGTTGCCGGTTCAATTCGCTGGTCGAAGCGGCGCGGCGATTGACCACTCAAACCCGCCCCGATGTTTTCATCGCGGAGCCGGTGGGCAGTTGCACCGATTTGGTCGCCACGGTCAGCTATCCGCTCCGGAGAATCTACGGGAAGGAATTTGCCATTGCGCCGCTCAGTGTGTTGGTTGATCCGATCCGCGCCTTGCGTGTGTTCGGTTCCGATGCCGGCGCGCAATTTTCGGAGAAAGTGAAATACATTTACCGCAAGCAACTGGAGGAGGCCGACATTATTGTCATCAATAAATGCGATCTACTCGAACCAAACCAAAAGACAGAGTTGAATCGATTGCTGCGCGAGAAATTTCCCCGGAGTGAGGTGTTGGAAGCCTCGGCACGCGACGGGACAGGTTTGGATGCCTGGTTCACGCGCATCACCACTGGCAAGCAAAGCTCCCGGCCGGCCATAGAAGTGGACTACGAGGTTTATGCGGAGGGCGAGGCCTTGCTCGGTTGGCTGAACGCCACCGTGGATGTGCAGGCCGCCGGGAGCGTGGACGGCAACGCTCTGCTTCGTCATCTTGCGGAAGAGTTGCAACGACGGCTTGGTGCAGCCGGGGCTGAAGTGGCGCACTTGAAGATGACGCTCGATCCGAAGGAAGGCATTGGCGATCTGGCGGTGATCAACCTCGTGCGCAATGATTATGTGCCCGAGTTGTCACAGGAACTGCAAGACCCATTGGAAAGCGGTCAAATCGTGGTGAACATTCGCGCGGAGACAGCGCCTGAAAACTTGCAACAAGCGCTGGAAGCTTCGCTCCTGACTTGCCCGAAAAAGTTTCCAGAGCTTGAGGTCAAGCTGGAGCATCTGGAACAATTCCGGCCGGGCAAACCCCAGCCAACCCATCGCTTTGCTGGAACGGAGTGATCAACCACCGCTTTGTCTTTTCAGAGCATCGACGATTTTTCGGTGCGCGCTGGGGAAGGCCAGTCTCTGCAATTGCGCCAAAGTCTGCCACCGGCCCAGCGTTGCCGGAACCTCTGTGCCGTTCAATTCGGCTTTGAAAACCTCCATCGAAATTCGATAACGCGTAATTGTATGGTTCACGTGCAATAACTTGGTAAACCGGGCCGTGGAAAAACCCAGCGACTTCCTCGCAATGGAGTTCGTTAATTTCGCTTCGTGTCCAAGTTCAAAATTTGGAAACTCCCAGAAACCAGCGTTGACCACGCCCGAAGGTCGTCGCCGCACCAGGTAACGCCCTTGTTTCTCGACGACAAATGAGGCGAATCGACGCCGCGTGGCTTTTTGCCGATTGCCCAGATTCGGAATTACCTCCACTTGGTTTGTGCGATACGCCAGGCAATTCGTATTGACGGGACAGGCCTGGCAATGCGGATTGCGTGGCGTGCAAATGAGCGCGCCCAGTTCCATCAGGCTTTGATTCAAATGCGAGCAGCTATCCCGAGACTTCAAAACCAATTCACTCGCAATCTCCCAGAGACGCGCATTCGCTTTCTTCTCGCGGGGATCGGTCCGAATGCCGAAGAGACGAGTCAGCACCCGCATGACGTTTCCATCTAGAATGGGTGTGGCTTGACCAAACGCGATGCTGCAAATCGCGCCGGCGGTGTAGCGGCCAACGCCCGGCAAGGCCAGCACTTCATCAAATGTAGTCGGGAAGACTCCTCCGTGGCGCTCCTGGATGACTTGAGCCGCCTTCTGCAGATTCCGCGCCCGGGTGTAATAACCAAGACCTTCCCAGAGTTTGAGAATGGTGTCCGATTTCGCTGCAGCCACCGAAGCGATCGTAGGCAGCCGCTGCATCCATCGTTTCCAGTACGGAATCACCGTTTTGACCTGGGTTTGTTGCAGCATGATTTCAGAGACGAACACAGAATAAGGATCATTTGTGCCCCTCCATGGCAAATCTCTTGCATGCCTGGAGAACCACCCCAGTAGATTTGAAACTATGGCGCTAATTTTGCGCTGATGCGTCACGCCAATCCAATACTGACAGATCCACCTGCGGGCAAGACGGGAGTGTCCCGGTTGAGATCGAAACTGGCTTGGCCCAATGTGACGATTGCGTAATATCTCGTACGGCCTCACAGAAACCGGCCAAAACTTTGGTTTTTTGGCTGGTCTTCTGCCCTTAAGTATTTCCCGTGACTTGAAGTTTGCTCGTTTACTGATAAGCTGGTCGAATTCCATGCAAAGGTAATTGCGGAGTGCTCTTGTGCTGAATGGACGTAGCAAGGATGCTGCGTTTTTGACTCTCAAATTTATTCAAGTGGGGATGGTTTGAAAAACAGAACAAATATAAAGAAGCTTAGGATTCTTTGTCTGGCATTTTGCCTTACCCTGGTTTACCCGCTTTTCTCCCGCGCGTCCGCTTCGCCAACCAATGAATTGACGATTGCGGTAGCTGATGCCAATGGCCTGCCGGGGACGGATGTTCTCATTCCCATTCGCGTGACGAACTTCACCCGGATCAGTGTGTTTCAATTTTCACTTCACTGGCAACCATCGGTAGCCGCCTTCAAAGGAGTTGAGCAAATGGGCCTGCCCGGTCTGGCGGGCGCCAATTTCGGAACTACGGGAACCAACAGTGGAACGTTGACGGTGGCATGGGATGATCCTTCGGGAACTTTTCAGAGCCTGTCGAACGGTGCGGTCCTGTTCTACGTGCGTTTCCAGTTGCTCGGCTCCAACGGCCAGAACTCCCAGGTTTACATCAATGGAACGCCAACAGACATCGAGGCTGCTGATGAACACATTCAGATCGTTCCAGTATCGGTTGTTCCAGGAACTGTGTCTGTCGGTCCGCAAGCGCCCCGGTTGCGCATCGCCCAGATTAGCAACAATCAAGTGATAGTAGCCTGGCCAACGAATTTCGCGGGTTTCGTGCTGCAATCAAGGCCCGAACTGGCCACAGACGCCTGGGTGAATGTCCCTGGCTTGGTATCTATCGTGGGTAATGAATACACGGTGACAAATTCCATGGCCGGGAATCGTTTCTACCGGTTGATCCAAGGAAGCACGGTGACCAATCCGGAATTGCATATCAAGTCTGGTGGCGCAGGATTTGTGATTTTGTCATGGTCCACCAATTCTCCAGGATTCACTTTGCAATCGAGGACCAGTGTGGCGACGGGGAATTGGTCCGACGTCGTTCCCAGTCCAACCATTGTAGGTCAGGAATACAGCGTCACGAATGCCAGCATAGGCAACCGCTTTTATCGACTTGTGAAGTAGAATTGAATAAAGCCATGAAGCGTTGCATTCGAATTGCATGCCCGTCTTAATGGCCTAGGAAGAAAGCCATGTTGCACCCACAAACGATTTGAGGCTCAATAAAGAAGAAGCACATCTTCAAAATCACTCCCGCAATTCTTATCGCGACGAAAAGCCCTACAACGCCTGCAACAGCTCCAATCCTTAGTGGTTCGCGGTATTTGCGTCATACTTGTGCCCTACAACATAGACGTTAAGCAGGAATCTGGGTCCGGGATGTGCAGACTTAAAGTTACATTTCCTACTTGCTATTGAGTTACTCGTGTGCCAAGTATCTCTCACACGAAACAGTCAACTACACCTTCGTGTAGTCCCGGCTGCTTCATTTCAAGCAGTAAACTGCAGCGACGCAACAACAGAATGACCGACGAATTATGGTGAACATCTCCGCGAAACAACTCATCCAGGCCGCAAATCTAAAGGAGAAGATTGAGGCTCTGCAAAGTGAACTTGAACAAATCCTTGGGGGAGGATCAACATCAACCGTTGGCAGGCCCCCTGGGAGGAGGATGAGTGCGGCCGGTCGTCGGAGAATTGCGGCTGCCGCGCGTGCGCGGTGGGCTAAAGTGCGAAATGGAGCAGCGCCAGTGAAGACCGGCAAACGAAAAATGAATGCGGCCTGGCGGAAGAAACTTGCGGCGGTTGCCCGCGCCCGTTGGGCCAGGGCGAAAGCTGAAGGAAGAACTGCCCTGTAAGAGATTCGGACAACAATCTGCCCGGCAAGCCTTGAGAGGCTTGCCGGGCTTTTCGTTTTTAGTCCTTCCATTTTTGCGACGATCGATTTGGAACTGATGCCATTTCCGCGCCCGCGCCGTTGTAACTAATTCCAATTTCACATCTGGCTCTACGCGAAGAACCACTATCTTGCGGCGCAAATCGTTTGGCATATTCATTGCATCCTCTCCCTGTAGTCAGCACGTAGTTCAACTCAAACTCAGCGCGCCGATCGATTGTGCGAATTTTGCGCTTCGAAAGCATGCTCGCGTACCCATGCAACCAACCTGCGACATGAACGAGACCGAACTTATTACTCCCGACAAATTTGATTTGCGGATTCGGTGACGCGTTATCGCATGCACGACTGACAACCAAACTTTGCATGACTCAAAAGGCTCGGACAGAAATCGAATCGCGGGCAGATGATCTTCGGATCTCCCGGCGATTATTCACCCTTCACCGTTTGTTGTTCCTTATGCTGGCCATGATCGCGGGCGATGTATTCGAACAGTTTGGGGGAGCAGCCACTGTGGGACCGGCCGGATACAGCACCAATTTTAGCGCGCAACCTCCCGCCACGGACTGGGCCACGCTGAGCATCCCGGCGCTTTCCGGGGCGACACAAGGTAACGACGTTTACGACATGGACACGGACGTCAACACCAACGTGGCTGCAAATATCACTACCCAGACAACGTCGAGCACCGGTAATCCTCCTACTGCTGCTGCCAACGCGGTCTGGAGCTCCACCGGCTTGTATTTGCAGACCCGCCCCACGGGCAACCGCTTCACAATCCTCCTCGGGAAATTCGTGAACAACACGGGAACCAACGCGACGCAGATTTCCATTTCGTACTTGCTGACCTTCTCGGGGACCACGGCTGAAGAGAGCGGCAAAGGAAACCGTGTCTATTACAGTGTGACCGGTCTGGCTGGGAGCTGGGTGAACATTTCTGCGCTCAATTCGACGGCATCGAGCGGGAGTTTGAGTCAAAGCGCATCGGTCTCGCTCACTTGGACAAACGGGGGAAATCTTTATGTTCTGTTCGCTGACGATAACTCAAGCAACGGAAGCGATACTGCCAACGAGATCGATGACTTTTCGCTCTCAGTCACAGCGGGCAGTCCTGTGAATTCCTCTTTGTCGGTGGTGATCAGTAATCCGACGAATGGCGCGACGTTCCCATTTGGCGTCTCCATTTCGGCGACTGCGGCCGTAGCCAACGCCAGTTCTCCAACCGTGCTGTTTTTCACCAACAGCGGCGCGGGTAATACAGTTTTTGCCTCGGCTGGTTCCAGTGCAAGCGCGCCTTACAACGTCAATCTGGGATCGCCTGCCATTGGCACGTACAACATTTACGCAGTCGTCACTGACGGCCCATCGTCTGCAACCTCCACCACCAACACATTCACGGTGGCGGATCAAAGTTCATTCGTACTGACAGCCAGCCTGACCAGCCCGACGAACGGGCAGAGCTCGACCATTGGCCAGCCGTTTCCCCTTACGGCGAATGTCTCGGTCACAACGCCCGTGACCATCACGGGCGTTGAATTCTTTTATGACGGCGTATCACAAGGTGTGGACACCTCAGCGCCATATTCGAACTCGGTGGTCAGTCCCACGGCGGGCACGCATCTCGTTTATGCCGCCGCGGCCGACAGTCTGGGTCGGATCAAGTACACGTCCACGAATCTAGTAACCTTCGTTATCTCCGGGGCGATCGTTGGTCTGGGCGGTTATTTCAATGATTTCAGCGCCCTGCCAGCCGCCACCGACTGGGCCACGCTCAGCCGTCCTGGCTCGGCGGGAGGAGCAGATACTTACGACATTGATACGGCCGTGAACACCAACAATGCGTCCGAGGTTGTCCTTCAAACTACGTCCAGCACGGCCAATCCACCAACGTCAGCGACCAACGCCACTTGGAGTTCCACCGGCTTTTATCTCCAAACCCGTCCCACCCAAAATGGCTACACGCTGTTGATGGGTAAATTCGTCAACAATACTGGAACCAACGCAACGCAGGTTACGGTTTCCTACCTGCTCACGTTTGGCGGAACGTCCGTAGCCGAAGAAGGTGACAAAGGCACGCATGTGTATTACAGCCTGACCGGTGTGGCGGGGAGTTGGAACAACATCGCGGAGTTGAACAACACAAACTCCAGCGGCACTTTCAACCAGTCGGTCAATCTTTCCCTGAATTGGACAAACGGGGGCGTGCTTTATGTTCTCTGGGCTGACGACAACTCCAGCGGCGGTTCCGATACGGGCGACCAGATTGATAATTTTACCCTGGGCGTAACAGGGGGCACGCCGGTGCAGGCTGACTTGACGGTGGCTGTTGGCATGCCCGCCAACAACTCGGTGTCCCTCGCCGGAAGCTCGATCACGGCCACCTCAAAGGTGCTCAACGGTTCGTCGCCTTACACGGTGGAGTATTTCACAAACAGCGGCGCGGGTAATACTGTTTTTGCTTCTGCCGGTTCCGCCACAACAGTGCCTTTCAGCGTCGGACTGGGCACGCTTCCAGTGGGTACTTACAACATCTATGCGGTGGTCACCAACAGCAACCTGGTCGTCACCAACTCGACCACCAACACGTTCTATGTGGCCAATCTGATTTCCTTGACGCTGACCGATCCGACCAACAACGCCACATTCGAATACACCAATGCAGTTTCAGGCACGGCTACAGTTTCCGGAGGCCGCTCGGCATACTCTGTGCAGTTTTACTTAGACAACGTGGCCAATGGTTCACCAGTGACATCTTCGCCATATGTTCGCAACTTCGGCACATTGTCCGTTGGGGATCACACCATTCAGGCCGCGGTTACCGATGCCAGCGGCTGGGTGAGCAACTCGTTGACCAGCACGATTCACATTCATGGACCCCTGACCGTGGCCTTGACCCCAACGAACGGCCAGGCTTATCCCTTCGGCAGTTCCATTACGACGACTGGCGTGGCAGGCGGAGGAACTTCGCCCTATCAAATGCAGTTCTTCACCAATGGCCAGTCACTCGGTGCGCTGAGTGCATCAACCACGGCCAGTTTGGGGATGTTGCCCGTTGGCAGCTACACTGGTTATGTTTATGCGACGGACAGCACTCTCCCCACCGCTGAACAAGCCTATTCCAGCACCAACATCTTTACCGTCACGAACAATCCTTTGGCGGTCAGTTTGACGAGTCCGACTTCGGGCCAGAGCGCCACGGCTGGCACGGCTTTCCCGCTCACAGCCACTCCGTCGGTGGTATCGCCAGTCACCATCTCGGGCCTGCAGTTCTTCACCAATGGTGTGTCGGCTGGCACGATCAACAGCGCGCCGTACTCCAACTCAATTGCCAATCCGGCGGTGGGATCAGTCGCAGTGTATGCGCTGGCCACAGACAGTCTTGGCCGCACGGCATACAGCACAACCAATACCGTGACATTCTCCGCCGTGCTGGCCACCATTGTTTACAATCCATATCTCCAGGCAGGTTCGACCACGGGCGGAGTGGTTCGTTGGAGAACGAGTCCAGCCAACACTGGAGTGGTTCGCTATGGAACGGACATGAACCAACTGACCAACAGTGCCACCGAGGGCAGCAGCACGACCAATCACGCGGTGCAAATCACCGGATTGCAACCAAACACAAAATATTTTTACTCGATCGACAGCACCAGCATCAGCGGAAGCGATTATTGGTTCAAAACGCATCCGACGATTGGTGCCAAGACGTCGGCCCGTATCTGGGTGTTGGGTGACGCGGGCACGGCAGGGAACGGCTCTGCCGTCAATCAAACTGCCGTCCGGAACGCATTTTACAACATCGCCACAAACGGAAAACCGGCGGATGTGTGTTTGATGCTTGGGGATAATGCCTACAACACAGGCACCGATGCCGAATACAAGACTGCGGTGTTCGACATGTATTCCACCACGTTGCGGAACATTTTTCTCTGGCCGGTCATTGGGAACCATGAGTCGTCACAGTCCACCAGCACATCCGCTGACTATCCTTATCTCCACATGTTCTCGACTCCCCAAAGTGGCGAATCAGGCGGCATGGCTTCCAGCAATCCGAAATACTATTCGTTTGATTATGCGAATATTCACTTCGTCGGCCTCGATTCAATGACCAGTGGTTACTCCTCGAACAGCGCCATGATTGGAACCTGGTTGAAGAATGATTTGGCCTCGACGCTTCAGGATTGGATTGTGGTATTCTTCCATCATCCACCCTACACACACGGAAGCCACAACTCGGACAGCGAAAGCGATTTGACGCAAATACGTCAGGAATGGGTGCCCATCTTTGAACAATACGGAGTCGATTTGGTGCTCAATGGACACAGCCACGTGTATGAACGAACCATGCTTATCAATGGCCATTACGGCACAGCCACGACGTTCGACACGAACACCATGGCCATTGACAGCGGCAACGGCCGCACCAACGGAACCGGTGCTTACACCAAGAACGCCCAGAACCAGGGCATCGTTTACAATGTGGTTGGTTGCAGCGGCCAGGCTTCCTCAACTACGAGTCATAAGGCCATGTCCGTCTCGTTGGGCTCGACGCTCGGTTCACTGGTGATCGATGTCTCGAGCAACCACCTGGATGTAATGTTTGTTACGAGCACCGGCGCCACCAATGACGTGTACAATCTCGTGAAACCGGAATCGACTCCCACCACTCCTTCTGCGCCCATTGGCCTGGTCTCAACCTATACCAACAGCAGCAGCATTGGCTTGAAGTGGACCGACACGGCCAACAACGAAACCGGGTTCAGCCTCGAACGCTCACTCAATGGCGTGAGCTTCACTCCGGTCCTGGGCACCGGCATCGACATCACCAACGCCACCAACAGTGGTCTCATCTCCGGCACCACCTATTACTATCGCGTCGCCGCGACCAACGCCTCCGGCGCTTCCGGTTACTCCAATACCAACAGCGTTACCACTCATCCGACTGCGCCCGTGCTCGTGGGCGTGCCGGCTGATGCGACCGTGGCCTGCAACGCCGTACCCACTCCGCCCACCGTCACTGCCACTCATGATTGTGACCCGAGCGTGACCGTGACTTTGACCGTGACCAGCAACCAGGCGCCCAACGCCGCTCTCTGTGGTTATTACAACTACAAGATTACCAACCTCTGGACGGCCACCGTCAGCGGAGGGTGCGGCGGCTTGAGTGCCCAGGCCATGCAAGTTATCACTGTCCAGGACACGAACGCTCCGAATATCACCTTCTGTCCCGGACCCGTTACTGTCTCCTGCGCCGCGGCGGTGCCGGTCACGAACACCGCGTTGGTCACCGCCACGGATAATTGCAGCCCGGTCACGGTCACCTGGGAAGGCGATGTCATCAGTTCCCAGACCTGCGCCAATCGCTACATCATCACCCGTACGTACAAGGCGGCTGATGCCTGCGGCAACTTCAGCCTTTGCGTCCAGACCATTACGGTCAATGACATCACCCCGCCGGTGTTGACGGCTGGCAGCATTGCCAGTTGTTACACGACGGTGGCGGCGGCGGAAGCCGCAGCCATCGCGGCCACCGGTGCGAGCGACAATTGCGGTGGAACAGTGACCAAGAGCGCCAGCACTTCCGGGTCCTGCACCAGCCTCGTGACGGTGACTGGGATGGATTTGTGCGGCAACACCGCCTCCATCACTTACACCACCCGCGTCGACAACGTGGTTCCGGTCATTTCGAGCACCGCCGCTCTGGAAGGAGCGAACGTGGTCAAGAATTGCGCCAACCCGGTCACGGCGGGCACGGTGAACATTGCGGTCCAAGCCAGCGACAATTGCTCGTTGTCCGGAGGCCATCCGAGCGTGGCCCTGGCCAATGGAACCAACGCGGCCAGCGCCAGCTTTGTCAGTGAAAGTCCGGCTGGGACATTCAATTACACCTGGACCGTGAGCGGGAGCACAGCCAGCGGCACGTGGACGGCGACGGTGTCGGCTTCGGACTTGTGCCAGACGGCGACCGACACCTTCAGCCTGTGCGTGACCCAGTCGCAAGTGAGCGGCTTGGTGCAGTTGCAGGATTTTGTGGGCGGGAACCGCGTGGTGACCTTTGTGGCCACGGGCGGAGCTTCGACCAAGACCTGGACCCCGACCCTCAACTTCTCGGGCAGCATCGCTAATTATCTGTTGCTGGATGTGCCGGCAGGGACAACGGGTGTGAGCGCCAAGACTGATTGGAACCTGCGCGTCAAGCTGGCGGTCAGCCAGGACGTCAACGGAAATTACAGTGCGAACTTCACCAACACACATCGGTTGCGTGCAGGCGACGTTGATGCGAGTCACGACAACATTGTAAACTTTCCGGATTATTCGTTCCTCGCGACGCAATTCTACAGCTACAACACCGCCGCAGACATGACCGGAGACGGAGTGGTGGATTACGACGACTACTATCTCCTTGGCGTGAACTGGTTCAATGGCGGCGATCCAGAGTGAAGCATGGATGCGGCGAGGAGCCGCGCCGAATCGAACGCTGCCTATTGGGTGAGCGCTATACGCGATGCGTGATCGCGACGCCCATTTTCAGAAGCTTCCGTGCGGCTTCGTCGCTTTTGCTTTCGGCGTAGATGCGGAGAATCGGTTCCGTGCCGGAACCGCGCAGCATCAGCCACGATCCGTCCTGCGAAATGAATTTCACGCCGTCGTAAGACTTGAGTTCAACCACCGGTGACTTCAGCAAGCTCGCAGGCGGGTTGGTTTTGCAAAATTCCATCAGGGCGGCGCGTTTTTCGAGCGGGAAATGCGTGTCGATGCGCGCATAACGATGCGGCCCAAATTCTTTCTCCAGTTTGCCGACAATCTTGTTGATGGAAATCTTCTCGGTGGCGAGCAACTCCAACAACATCAAGCCAGCCAGAATACCGTCCCGCTCTGGAATATGACCGGGGAATCCGATGCCACCGCTTTCTTCCGCACCCAAAATAACGTTGCCTTTGATCATCTCGGCGCAGACGTATTTGAAGCCGACGCCTGTTTCAATCAATGGCAGCCCGTAGGCGGCGCACATCTTGTCCACCATGGAAGTGGTCGTCAGCGCCTTGACCATGCGTCCTTTCAACCTGCGATTCTTGACGAAGTGCTGGAGCAGGGCGCAGATAATCTGATGGGTGGAAAGCAGATTGCCCCGGCCGTCCATGCCGCCGACACGATCCGCATCACCATCGGTAACGAGGCAGATGTCGTGCGGGTGCTTGCGGAGATAGGCTGCGGTCTTGACGTAGTTTTGCACGACCGGTTCAGGATTAATCCCGCCGAAATTTGGATCGTGCGCGGCGTTCAAGGTGGTAACTTTGCAGGTCGTGCCCTCCAGCAAATCCGTAAAGCAACCCGCACCGACGCCGAACAACGGGTCATGTGCAAAACGAAGTTTGGATTTGGCGATGAGCTTGAAATCAACCATGGCTTTGACCGCGCGATAGTGGTCGGGCCGAACGTCGAGCACGGATTTATTTTCGATTTCAGCGGCCTTGCGCACTGGCGACTTGTCGAGGAAGGATTCAACAGCCTGGCACATCGTGGGCTCAGCCGAGCCGCCAAAGTAAGCCTTGAGTTTGAATCCGTTGAAAGCGGGGGGATTGTGGCTGGCCGTGATCATCACACCGCCAATCGCATTGCGATGCTTCACTGCGAACGACACAGCCGGGGTCGGCGTGGGGCAATTCGTCAGGATGACTTCAAAGCCGTTGGCCTTGATGATCTGCGCGGCCCGCAGCGCGAATTGGTCGGAGAGAAAGCGCCGGTCATATCCGACGACAACCAGTTTTTCGGTTCCCGCCACCGGATTGGCCGCCCAGTAATCGGCGGTCGCCTGCGCGACACGGTCTACGTTGCTGAAAGTGAAGTCCTCGGCGATTACCGCCCGCCAGCCGTCAGTGCCAAATTTGATTTGCGCCATGTGTATTGAGATTGGGATTTCCAACTCCCCAGTCAAGCTTGCAGCTTTCAGGATGAGAGAAACCCGCAAGTACCATATTCGGCATTTGTCGGGGAGTCCTTAATTCTGCACAAAATCAAATTTCTCCTTGCTGGCCCGATTCACGCCTGACTAAGGTGCCGCGAACTGAGTTAGAGGGGAAGGAAATGCCAGCTACAACCACCATCAAAAAGCTAATCCAACAGCTTGAATGGGGACCTGTGTTGAGGCTTTTGAGGCGGCAAAGCAACTCGCGAATCGGGAAGGGGATGGTGTTGTGAATAAACTTGCGCGGGTTCTTGGATCAGCCAAAATTGCGCACTCGCGAGAGGCAGCAGCTTATGCTTTGGCCTGGCATTCAAGCAAAAGTGCGATCCCACACCTCTTCAAGTGCGCGGCCAATACCCAAGAGATCGATAATGTTCGCGGCGAGGCGATCGAAGGGTTAGGCATACATCTGGATTCTACATCACGTCGCAACAAGGACCGGGTCAAGGCTGAGGATTTGATGATCAGCCTCCTGCTTTCTCAATCGCCTGTGCTTCGGTTTTGGTCTTGTTTTGCGCTTGGTTCATTGGGATGCAAGCGCGCGATTCCACATCTGACCAAGGTTATGAAGGAAGATCGAGAGGTCTATCCCGGTTGGTGGTATGTCGCCGAGGAGGCTGAAGACGCCTTGGAACGTATTGCGGGCAGGTCAGGGGCGGATCGAATTCCCGTTCATTTCCGAAAACAGAAGAGTCTCCGGCGCAGTCGAAAAGATTAGCCGATTGGTTTGACAGTAGCCTGACCGGCCTTGATGGTGAGTGCGCGCATGCGCTTGATAGCCGGTCCCATCTGCCGCTTGCTGAAGAGCGAGGTGCCCGCCACGAAAACATCCGCCCCGGCGCGCGCGCATTCCGCGGCTGTTTCGTCGTTGATGCCACCGTCCACCTCGATGTGAAACCCAAGATTGCGTTCACGACGCCAGGCTTGGGCTTGTTGAATCTTCGGGACCATTTCATGAATGAATGGTTGTCCGCCGAAACCTGGATTGACCGTCATAACCAGCAGTTGATCAATTTGGTGCAGGAAAGGTTCCACGTGACAGATGGCCGTGGGAGGATTTAGAGATAGGCCAACTTTCATCCCAAGCGCTCGAATCTTCCAGAGCAGATCGGACACCTTATCTTCCAGTTCAACATGGACAATGACGCGATTCGCGCCCACTTTGGCGAATGGTTCGAGCAGAATTTCCGGGCGGGAGCACATCAGGTGCACATCGAAAGGAATCTTGGTGAGGGGCCTGATAGAGCGAACCAGTTGTGGACCGAAAGAAATGTTCGGGACGAAATGACCGTCCATGATGTCCAGGTGCAGCCAGTCGGCCCCCGCCTTGGTCACCCGGATGACTTCCTGGGTCAGCCGGCTAAAGTCCGCGGCAAGCAACGAAGGAGCAATCAGCATCGCGGAAGGGTAGCGGAATCAACCCAAAAGTGCGAACGGATAAAAGAAAACCTCCAACTTGAGCAAGTTGGAGGTTTTGATCAAATAAACGGAACGGTCAGGCAGTCGCGGGGGCTGGCGTGCCCAAGCCGGGGCCAATCTTGGGGGGCACAGGCTTCATCACTTCCGGCAGCGGTGTCGCAGCTTGCGCGCCCGTGGGCGGAGTGACCTGCGGAGGCGGTGGCGGCGGCGTAAATGTGCCGGTGCGGATAATTTCCTCAACCTGATAGCCTTCGAGGGTTTCGTATTCCAACAGGCAGTTGGCAATCATCTCCAACTTGTCGCGGTTGGTATCGATCAGATTCTTGGCGACGGCATAGCCTTCATCGATGATGCGCTTAACCTCGTTGTCAATTTCCTGCGAAGTCTTTTCGCTGTAATCCTTGCTGCGCGCCATTTCGCGGCCGAGAAAGACATATTCGTTATGCTCGCCATACTGGACCATGCCCAGCTTCTCGCTCATGCCATATTGCGTGACCATGGAACGCGCCATTTGAGTAGCTTGCTGGATGTCGCCGCTCGCCCCGGTGGATATATCGTCTGAAATAATTTCCTCGGCGATTCGGCCGCCCATGGTGACCGCAATCAAATCGAGCATCTCCTTGCGCTTGCGGTTGAGAATGTCCTGCTTGGGCAGCCACATGGTGGAACCAAGGGCCTGGCCGCGGGGAATGATCGTAACCTTATGGAGGGGGTGGGTGTGCTTGAGCATCACGTTCACCAGAGCGTGGCCGGCTTCGTGCCAGGCGGTGTGCTTCTTGTCCTCGTCGGTCATGGCCATGCTGCGGCGTTCGCGTCCCCAGCGCACCTTGTCGCGGGCTTCCTCGAGTTCGGCCATGCCCACAGCTTTTTTGCTATTGCGGGCAGCCAACAACGCGGCTTCGTTCAACAAATTGGCAAGCTCAGCTCCGGAATATCCCGGTGTACCGCGAGCGATGACCGCGAGGTCCACGGAAGGATCGAGCTTAACATTGCGCGCGTGCACTTTGAGAATCGCTTCACGTCCGCGCACGTCGGGAAGATTAACCGTAATCTGGCGGTCGAAGCGGCCCGGACGGAGCAGGGCGGGATCGAGAACATCGGGACGATTGGTGGCCGCGATGATGATAATGCCTTCCTGCGTGTCAAAGCCGTCCATTTCGACGAGCAACGCGTTCAGCGTTTGTTCGCGTTCATCGTTGCCGCCGCCCAAGCCATGGCCACGGCTACGGCCGACGGCGTCGATTTCATCGATGAAAATCAGACAGGGAGTGTTCTTGCGGGCCTGCTCGAACATGTCGCGCACGCGACTGGCGCCAACGCCGACAAACATTTCAACGAAATCCGAACCGCTGATGCTGAAGAAAGCGGCATCGGCCTCGCCCGCAATGGCCTTGGCCAGCAGAGTCTTGCCCGTGCCGGGCGCGCCAACCATCAGGATGCCTTTGGGAATGCGGCCACCGAGCTTTTGGAATTTCTTCGGGTCTTTAAGGAAATCGACCAATTCAGAGACTTCTTCCTTCGCTTCTTCAACGCCCGCCACATCCTTGAAAGTTGTCTTGTTCTTTTCCTTGCTCAGCATGCGGGCCTTGCTTTTGCCAAAGCTCAAAGCGCCCTTGCCGGCCATTTTGATCTGCCGGATGAAGAAGAACCAAATCAACAATCCAATCAGCAGAATTGGCAGCAAACTGTAGGCAATCCCAAGGAGCAGTGTGTTAGGTCTTTTGGTGTCGTACTTTCCGCTGTCGAGGAGCCGCTTTTCAAATTCATCATTTAACCGGATTTCAGCCACGAACGGCACTTCAGCCGGTTTTCCGTTTACCATTTCCACTTCTCCCGACTTGGTAAGTTTCTGGTATTGCCCCCGAATGACCTGCATAAGGGTGTTCTGCGGATCGTAAATGATTAGGCCCTTAATGATCTGGTCGTCATCAACCTTCTTTCTGAACTGGATTTCAGACAGGACATCAACACCAGAATTGGCGCTGTTCCTGACGATGATGAGCAAGGGAATGGCAAGAATAATCAGGATCCAGAAGATATATGTGCGGTGAGGAACCCTGAAATCGCCGCCCTTTTTGCCGTTACTGTCGTTTCTGGATTGGTTTTCGTCAGACATCTTTATCTCTCTATTGTCGGCAGCTTAGCAGGGTAACCTTTAGTCCGCAACAGGCTAAACCTCTTGCATTTTCCCACCGTAATGAACCACGAACTGCACTAAACGTGCCATGTAATGATTCAAATGCAATGGCGAATTCTGTAAATGTCAGGAGTTCCTCAGGGCCGCACAGCTTATTGCAATATGCGCTTCCAACGCCATTCCAAGCCATGCCTTGTTGTCGGGAGGATTTTGAATTCCTCCGCAATACGCATGTCTTCGACCCAAAAAAGCTCCCCTTGTGCTGTCGTGGCCACCACCAGCTTGTGCCGCCGGGCCCTCGGGATTTTCAAATTGCTGAACAAGTCCTGCAACTTAACCGTGCCCACCATGCCGATAGGTCGAAAGACGTCTCCCGGCTGCCAGTGTCGGAGTACCACCTTCGAACCTACTTTCTTTGCGTCGAAACACTCGCTTGAAGCCCGACGGGATGGGGGTTTGGCGTTTCCATTTTTGAATGACTTGATGCGCCAACCGAGGCTCAAGCCTCCGAACCCCGCGCTCCCACTGGTACCGCGCAGCTTCAAAACGCGGTGGTTGTTCTGAAACTGAACCCGGCCGCTTTCAATCAAACGTAACGTCCCGTGCTTGTCCCGGCTGAGACTAAATCTTGGCCCGAGCGAAACGGGAGTTTCCGGTTTACCACGCAAGCGTTCGATCAGATCAAAATCCGCCGTGTGACCGAGTTCGAAAATTTGCATCTGCAACACCCGGCGCTGAAGCGCGAGCGGTAGTTTTGAAAACGAGGGGTGACGTTTGCGAAGCCAGGTGTGTGCGGTGTCCTCCACGAACTCGGATTCAGCCGACAACAAATCCATCAGCCGCGCGGTCGTCTTGGTCAGGCCCGGTTGGTAGCGTCGCGAAAGCAGCGGCAGCAACTCCCGGCGAATTCTATTGCGAAGAAAATCAACCGACTGGTTCGTCGCGTCTTCGCGAAAGGCAATGCCAGTTTTGCGGGCATACGTATATAATTCCGTTTTGGTTTGTCCCAAAAGCGGTCGGACCATCCGGATTCTGTTGTCCAGGAATGAGGTGCCCTTCCATTTCATCCCGGTCAGCCCTTCGGGACCCGCACCCCGCAGGAGACGCAGAAAGAAAAGCTCCACTTGGTCATCCAAATGGTGCGCAGTCACAATTGTGGAGATGTTTTGTTGCCGGGCGGTCCGCGACAGATATTCGTGCCGCAAGTCGCGAGCCGCCATTTCAATGGAAAGCCCCCGCGCAGCAGCATGGGCCTTGACGTCGCCGGAACCCACGAGGCAGGGGAGGCTTAATTTCCGCGCTGCCCGTCTCACGAGCTTTTCGTCCGCGTCGCTCGAACGACCACGCAAGCGATGATTGAAATGCGCCACCGACAGCCGCCACTTTTTGGCGGGTGCGAGTTGCGCAAGTAAATGCAGCAACACCATGGAATCCACCCCGCCGGAAACTGCAATCAGTGCGGCGCTGCGTGGGGGGAGAAGCTTTCGGGCCTCGATCGTTTGTTCGAGCTGGGTGACTGGATCGGTCACAGAGAGGCAAAGAATCGGCTGAAGCGGGGGTTGTAAGAATGGTTCTTGTCGAAAGAGAAGACCACGCGGCTGGCGCGGCCCACAACTTGATCCCGGTCGACCAGACCGAAGTAGCGGGAATCGAAGCTGTTGTCCCGTGCGTCGCCGAGCACAAAATACTTTCCGGCCGGGACGGTCGTTTTGGCGAAACTTCTGCGGGCGGGTTGCGAAGGATACGCGAGGACCCAGTGACCGGAGTCGCCATTTTTTTCCGTGGCGAGAATGGCATCTGGAGCTTCGTGGAGTTCTTTGAGGAACGGGTTTGTTTCAGAGCGCTTGTAGTCGAGTTTCTTGCCGTTGAGATAAAGGATGTTATTCCGCATCTCGACCACATCCCCGGGGCATCCGATCACGCGTTTGACCAGGCGCGTGCCGTCGCGCGGGGAGAAAAACACGACGATATCATTATGCTGCGGCTCGCTCCAGTGGGCGAGGTGCCAGGGAGTGAAGGGAACTTTGAATCCGAACGCGAGTTTGTTCACGAAGACCAAATCGCCTTCGAGGATGGTGGGCTTCATGGAACCCGATGGCACCCAGTTCCAATCGGCCACGCCGGTTTTGAGGAGGAAAATGACGAATAGTGTGATGAGGACACCCTTGCACCAACCCCGCCAGGCAAAAGCACGCACCTTCGCAAATACGCCGCGCACCGAACCAATGAACTCTTTCATTCCCGTTGACGGTTTGTGGTTTTGAAACGCCGAATAAAAGGGATTTTGGTTCCCACTGCGAGAAGAGTAGCAGTAATTGGGCATTTGGTCGAGAACCGAGTTTTGGCAAGCATGACGAGAATTCAGGCTGCGAAAACCACGAGGAACACCTATCGTGGGGGCATGAAGATTATCCTCCTTGCGTTCATGCTGGCCGCCGTGGTTTCAGGGGCGGAGCAAATTGTGGACGACTCGCCCCAGGCGGCCATCAATAAGTACGGTGCGATTACGCTTCAGGACAAGATTTCCTACTACACTTTCACCAAGGGCGGCACATTTACTTCGGGCCCATTGGATTTGATGGGAGGACGGAGTCTGACTGGGACCTGGACGCTTGCGAACCAAACAAATTTCACAGTGGTTGCAGAATGGGGGTGGATCAATGGTGTTTCAGTCCGGGGAGATTTTCGCACTCTCGTTTTCACAATCCCTTCCGCTCGAAAGCCAGGCGCTTCTGATCCACCCATAACTGCGAAAGCCATTTTGGGAACCCCGACGAACATGATTAACGGTCCTCTTACATTGCAAGGCTTCACCAACGCACCAAAATCCGGCCAATTGGACGGCAAGCCGAAATCCTGAAATTGATCGACCAGTTCCGGCTTCGCGTTTCTTCAAAGCATGGCCGCAGTTCAAATTCCTTTCTGATTTTTCGGTCCCAATCCCGCTTGAATCCTATCCAAACATAGAAACTTTCAACAAGTAGGGATCGCAACCCGAATTAATTCGAGGGATTGAGCAATTCCTTGCGTTCAGCATATGGAAGGCGAATTGGGAGTGATTCCGATTTGCGCTAGAAAATAATTGGAAATTGCTCTCCTGGCATTATGAAAAATCTGAGCCTGATTATTGGATTGGTCCTTGGTCTTATCCCGCCATCAACCGTGCGTGCGCAACCGGCCGATTCGGCCATTCCTGGCTTTCCCAGGACCCGTCTACAAAATGCAGTGGCCACTTCGCTCACTTCCACGCAGGTGTTTTTCTTCGATGGCGGCTCCTTCTATGACTTCGTCAAGGAACTGCGTTCGATTTACGGCACGAATGCCTTGGATCTGCTCGAATTTCCAAACGAGCCGCTCCGGTTCCGCGTCCCGAAAATCAGGTTCGCGCACACGGAATTGGATGTCCGTCAACCGCTCTCCATCTACAACAGCATTTCGGAGGCGGGCGAATGGTACTTGGGAAAATGGATCTACCTTCCTGCAAATCCGTTTCCCAATGCAGATCCACGTTTAAGAACATTGGTCTTCTTGCCTCCCAAGATGGCCGCGCCGGGAAGCACGAGTGCGATTGCTGTCAAAGCATTCTCGATCAGTGGCATCTCAACTACAGACCGCAAGAATCTCCAGGAAGTCGTAGAAAGGGAGGCGGCCAGGTTGAGGGATAGAATCGAGGTGGGAGGTTATGGGCGACAGGACCCGAGCGAAGCCACTGGCAGCATGGCCGTCCATGAGAGTAGTGGATTACTCGTGGCCACCGGCGGCAAAACTTATGTCGAATTGGTCGCGTCCGTTGTGGAAGCCTTTGAAAAGCGGCAAAACATCAGGCACTAAGGTTGTTGCAGAAGTTGATTGGATAAGCAAATCTGCAACCGTGGCTCTCGAACTCGTGCACCCGCTTTCTGTGGTTCCCCGCGACCATTCCGAGCTGGCGAAGCCGCAGGAGGCATTACACAACGCGTCCCCTGAGTGCGAAAAAATCGCGCATCTCACCAAAGCCATTGTCTCCGGGGACGAAAATGCGTTCGCGGAATTTTACGATCTCTACTCAACGAGGCTGTATCGCTTTCTCGTCGTTGTGACCTCGGGTCAGGAAGATCTTGCGCGTGAACTGCATCAGGTGGTGATGATCAAAGTGGCGCGCAAATTTCGCGTGTTCGACTCCGAGGAATCGCTTTGGGCGTGGTTGACACGAGTGGCGCGGAATGCGTTCATCGATTCGCTCCGCAAGCGAAATCGCAGTCCAGAACAACAAACGGAAACAGTCGAGCCCAGACAATTCCCTGAGGCCAGCGATGAAAAACCGCTTTTGGAATGGCTGGAGCAGGGGATGGAGTCGCTCACCGATGAGGATCGGGCTTTGATCGATTCGGTCTATTTCGGAAAACGCAGTCATAACGAACTGGCCGCCGAACGCGGGCAGACTCCCAAGGCCATCGAATCCAAACTCGCGCGCATCCGGACCAGGCTGCGCGAGTTCATTTTAACCCGGATCAAAAATGAAGACAGACTCTGAACATAAACAACGCCTGCTCGATGAAGTGTTGGTTGAGGATGCCCCGAGTGATTGGCAGGGAGAGAACAAGCGCCGAGCCGTGGCGGCATTTCGCCGGGGCCGAACGGTGAGCCGCGTTGCATTCGTCGCGCGCCTCGCCGCGATCATTATTGCTTTGGGAGTCGCAGTGGTTGGTCTAAAGGTTTACTTCGCAAACGAAACATCGGGAAATCGGCATGCGAACGAAACTACAGCCTCCCTGGCTCCCGATCGTGCGCCGAAGCCATTGCCAACGCTCACGGATGAGGAGTTAATCGCCCGTTTTCCCCCCAATACGTGCACGCTGGCAGAAGTGGATGGTCGCAAAGTTCTTCTCTTTGCCGACATTCAATTGCAAAAGAAGTTCATGCCTTGAGCGGGCAGGGGTTCGGCGGCTTGCAAAAATCGATTCGGCAGACACAATGCGGTGATGCGCATTTTGATCGCCACAGTCACCGCCGGCGCCGGTCATCTTCAAGCTGCTTCCGCGCTGGAAGAGGCCTGGCGCATCGAGCACCCTGCTGACACGGTCGAAAAGCTCGACGTGCTTAACTTCACTCCGCGGCTTTATCGGAAGATGTACGTCGATGGTTACGTCAAGATTGTCGAGCATGCGCCGGAACTGTGGGGGCACATGTTCAAGAAGACGGACAATCCCGCGCTGGTGCGCAAATTGACGCGCTCGCGCCGGATGCTGGCCAAATTAACCACTTCGAAGTTCATCCGGCAGCTCAAGAAATTCAAACCGGAGGTCGTGCTCTGCACCCATTTCATGCCGCTGGAGATTTTGGGACACCTGCGCAGCAAAAAATCGATCAAGCCTGGACCTTTTACGGTCAGCGTCGTGACCGATTTCGAGGCGCACGCGCTCTGGATGGAGCCGGGCGTGAATCTCTATTGCGTGGCGGCGGAGGAAACCAAGGCGCGTCTCGTGGCGCGCGGGGCAAAGACGGAGGATGTCATTGTGACCGGGATTCCCATTGCCCAGAAATTTGGAAAGGCAATCGATGCCGGAGCGAAACGGAAACAATTCGGATTGCGTGATGATATTCCCGTGCTGCTGGTGTTGAGCGGTGGATTCGGCATGGGTCCCGTGACCGGCATACTGCGCGAGTTGAACAAGTTGGAAATGCCCGTTCAGATTCTCGTCGTCTGTGGCCGGAATGAGGAACTGCGGCGCGAGCTGGCCGTGCTCGAAAAAAAGCACCCGACTCATGTCCTCGGTTTTGTGACGAACATGGAGGATTACCTTACCGTCGCGGACCTGGTCCTGACCAAGCCCGGCGGATTGACTACTTCCGAAGCGCTCGCGCTCGGCAAGCCGATGTTTGTGCTGAATCCAATTCCGGGCCAGGAAGCGGCGAACAGTGACTTTTTGCTGGAGCATGGAACGGCGGTGAAGGTCAACGCGCTGGAGGATATTCCATTTCGAATCCAAAAGCTGATTGGTTCTCCGCGCCTGGCGGAGATGGGGCGGCTGGCCCGCGAACTTGGAAAGCCAAATGCTGCGAGGGAAGTGTGCCGCGCGGTGATGAACCGGATTGACGGTGAATGCTGAGCAAACAGTCTGGAATCGATTGGGATGGGATGGCAAGCGATTGCTATGGTGCCTTATCGGTTCCTTTTGGCTTGCCGCCGGGTCGGTGGAAGGAGCGCCAGTCAAGGCCGATGAAGCAGTCCTGCTCTTTCCAACCGTGGCCTGGCAGACCGGGCAGGGATGGGAGATAGAAGTCCATGGTTTGGTGTACGAACCCGGCGCGCACAGGTTAATGACCCGCGCGTTGCGCCGAGCATTGGGTTTCGACGAGGGAGAACTTGATGCGACAGGAGAAGCCTTATTTGCGACGCGGGCGCAATTCTTCCTGTTCGACAACGAGCGGCGCAAGCAGGTCAAAATCCGAATTGGAGAAAAGAACCTGACCTTGGCACCCACGGGCGTGAACGGGCATTTTAACGGCAGCTTTTCGTTTTCAACCGAGGACTGGAAAGGCGCAGGCATCCTGCAGTTGGTGACGAATGGTGCGGTCGAAATCGAAACCGTTGCAGCCAAGCCAATGGTTCAGGCATTTCGCGGAGAAGTGCATGTCATCCCAGAGCGGGGCTGGTCGGTTATCTCGGACATCGACGACACGATCAAGGTCAGCGGCGTGGGCGACCGGCATGAGCTAATCCGCAACACCTTTTCCAGACCTTATGTTGCGGTGGACGGCATGGCGGAACTATATCGGGATTGGGCCACGGTTATGGGAGCGCAATTCCATTATGTTTCTGCCAGCCCCTGGCAGCTTTATGTACCGCTCTCGAGCTTCATGGAGACGAATCGTTTCCCCGCGGGCAGTTTTCATTTGAAACAATTTCGAGCGAAGGACCAGTCCATATTGAATCTGTTCGAGTCGCCGGAGAAGTACAAGCCCGAGGTGATTGAACCACTCCTGGAAAGATTCCCGCATCGAAAATTCATTCTGGTCGGTGATTCCGGCGAGAAAGATCCGGAAATCTATGCGACGCTCTGGCACAAGCATCCGTCGCAGATCGATCACATCTACATCCGCGATCTTTCAACCAATGGAATGAATGCCAGCCGATTCGGCAAAGTATTTGAAGGGATTCCAGCGGAACGATGGACGACGTTTGTGCAGCCGTCCCAACTCAAAAAATAACGGGCTTTCCAGCCGAACCACCAGTTTCCGCACCCCAAAAATCCAAAGATTCACCCAGAAACTTATTTGCAGGGTGATGGTTTTGTGTTAAGAATAGTTGGTTCCAAGCCCCCAAAGCATCGTTTGAGGCATTTTACTGGGCAATCACCATGCCCAAGGGGAGACAGATTTTTAGGCTGGGTAGGGAACGTCCACCAATACAACCAAGAAATATCCAAAATCGAAGCATGAAGCCAAATCAAACTCCTTTGCTGAGTTTCCCAAAGAGGATTTTTTCCCTTCTCATGGTGGCCGTATCCGCCGTTGGCGCTACGCAGAATGCAACCGCTCAGGCGCCATCCGTCATCACAACTCCTGCGACTTCCGTGGCTGTCAATGGCGCATACATTCATGGAGTCGTGAGTCCTAATGGAGATGCGACAGCCTATTGGTTCCAATGGGGCACCGACTCGAATTATGGTTACGATACTGGACCGGTCGACGCAGGCTCCAGCACGGGAGTTGTCTTTGCCAGTTCGGACTTGTTCGGATTGCCCTTCGGCATTGTCTATCATTATCGCGTTGCGGCCAGCAACAGCTTCGGGACTTCTTACGGCGCAGACCAAACTTTCGGCGTGGGCAACAAGGTCAAGGTCTGGGGCAGCATGTCCCTTTCACCTACCAATTTGAATGAAGTGGTCACCGTGGCTGCAGCCTTGGATTATTCACTTGCCTTGCGTTCAGACGGAACGGTGGCAGCCTGGGGCAACAATAGCGCCGGGGTCCTGACAGTTCCGGACGGCTTGAACGGAGTGGTGGCGCTGGCTGCTGGCGGAAATCACGTGCTGGCACTCAAAGCCAACGGAACCGTGGTGGCCTGGGGAGCAAATCTTTTCAACCAGACCGATGTGCCGGAAGGACTGAACAACGTCATGGCGGTTGCGGCTGGGGCAAACCATAGCGTGGCGTTGAAAAAGGATGGAACCGTGGTGACTTGGGGAAATCCGGTGTTCGGATTGACCAGTGCGGCCACCACGCTGCAGAACGTTGCGGCCATTTCCGCCGGGGGCGACCACTGTCTCGCGCTTCGAGTCGATGGCACCGTGTTCGGTTGGGGTGGCAACGCGAACGGAGAAAGCACCATACCAAGCGACTTAAGCAATGTGGTCGCGATTGCATCCGGGCAATTTCACAATGTTGCCTTAAGGCAGGATGGAACAGTGGCCGCGTGGGGTTTTAATGCCTTCCAGCAGGCAACAGTGCCTGAAGGCTTGACAGGTGTCGTAGCCATCTACGCCGGAGCCTTTCACTGCGTCGCCTTGAAGAGCGATGCCACTATCACCGGATGGGGAAGGGGGGAGCTCGGCCAGACCAATCCGCCGCCCAGTCTGGGCAACTTGGTGGGCATGGCTGCTGGCACGGGTCACAACGTCGCCGTAGGTCTTGATTTTCGCCCGACCGCCTACCCGGTCACGCTCCTCGGACCGGCGGACAACGACTTGGTCATTACGCTTTCTGGAAGCGATCCGCGAAATTTTCCAATTCGCTTTCGCGTCATCGAATTGCCGCAGCGCGGTGAACTCTACCAATCCAGCGGCGGGAGCAGGGGAGCGCAAATCACTTTCCCGGGCAGCTTCGTGACCGATCCGGGTGGCAGCGTTATTTTCGCCCCGGCGGCTGGCACCACCGCCAGTCCTTACACGACTTTTCAATATGTGGTCACCGACAACATTTTCACTTCGGATGGCGCGCAGGTGACGGTGCACATCGGCAGCGAGATTGGGCCGCGCATCTCGACATTCGTTCAGGAAACCAACGGCTTTCGGATTGGATTCAACGCCACCGGCACCAACTATGCCGTCTGGGGCTCCACGAACTTCGTCGATTGGACGGTTCTGGGCGCGCCGACATCGCCTTCCAGCGGTTACTTCGAATTTCTCGATCCGGATGCGAACGCCCGCCGTTTCTATAAGATTCACGTGCCTTGATTTGTAGCGGCAAAGAGCGATGCTATTTTGTTGAGGAAATGGGACGGCGGGTTGCCAAGTCGAGTGCGTCGCCCACTTTCAGGAAGAAATAGCGCCGTCCGTCTGACCCCGGTGTGTATTTGGAATCGTAGATGGCGACCTGGCTCCGGCCAATGACGCGCGCCCGATCTCCCTGGACTACGATGGCGCTTTCCAGCACAGTGGGATCCGAAGCTTGGAATTCACGTGACTTGAAGTCGCGGC
>JADMIO011683272.1_pt1 | contig 73138 bp, 63 predicted proteins | sample 8958161 | NCBI WGS metagenome assembly JADMIO01 (sample SAMN16585339, study PRJNA669376) | soil metagenome | isolation source: Crop rotation soil | place: USA: Cullars Rotation, Alabama | collected 2011 | reverse complement strand
GAGCCAGTGTGATTACATTTGCGGCCTAACTGTGGCCAGTCCAGTTACGCTGGAGTCACTAGTATTTAGGTGACACTATAGAAGCGGCCGCGACAACTTGTCCACGTGGAATTCTAAGCTTAGGATCCCAATGTGCTGGAAAGGGAATGCGCATACCGCAGGTCGTCGGAAAAGAGCGCGGCAAGCTTGGGCTGGTCCACGGCGATGGTGGCGGCAACGCGCGCATCGTCAGCCGCGCGCACGGCGGCGATCATCTTGTCGTCCGCTGCGGCCAAGGGAACGGAAAGCAGCGCGAGCAAGGGCAGGAGTCGGAGCAGGATTTTCATGGGAGGGCGGGGGAGGGTTTACTCAACGATGCACCGGCTGGGGCCGGCCCTTCTCGTCGATGGCAACATAGGTGAAAATTCCTTCAGTAACTCGCACGAGGCTCCCGTCGCTGGCGCGCTGCACCCAGGCCTCGACGTCGATTTTCATCGAGGTGCGGCCGACTTTCACGAGCGAGGCGTGGCAGTTGACGATGTCGCCCACGTGGACCGGATTCAGAAAGACCATCGCATCGATGGCGACGGTCGTCACGCGCGACCGGCAGATGTTGCGGGCGTAGATGGCCCCACCGAGGTCCATCTGCGAAACCAGCCAGCCGCCGAAGATATCGCCGTTGGAATTGGTGTAGGCCGGCATGGCGATGGTGCGAATGACGAGTTCGCCATGCGGGGCGGTGGGCTGAACGACGGGCGGGTTGGTGTCGGCCATGAGGCACGTTAGGCCGCCCGCGGGAGGGCTGGCAAGCGCGCGACCGTGCCGGCACCGGCTCGAGGCACCGACTTTGACATTGTTTTCGGGCGACTTTCGCCGGATATTTGTCGAACCATGTCAACCCAAGGTCAGGCCGCGTTCCGGCGGCTGTTTAATGAAATCGGTTCGGTCGATTACGTGGGCATCGAGGAACGGGTCGCCAAGTACACCACCCGCAGCATCAAGAAGGCTTCGAAACTGTGGGGTCTGAAGGCGGCGGTCTCCATGGTCGACCTCACCACCCTCGAGGGCAAGGACACGCCCGGAAAGGTCGAGTCGCTCTGCCAGAAGGCGATCAGCCCGCACGACGACGCCGATGTGCCGCAGGTCGCCGCGGTGTGCGTCTATCCGGCGATGGTGAAATATGCCGCGCGCCACCTCGCCGACACGGCGATCAAGGTGGCGTCGGTCGCGACCGCCTTTCCCTCGGGCCAGGCCCCGCTGCGGACCCGGCTCGCCGAGGTGAAGGCCGCCGTTGAGGATGGCGCCGACGAGATCGACATGGTGATCAACCGCGGCGCGTTTCTTTCGGGCGAATTCCAGCTGGTGCAGGACGAGATCGCCGCCGTGCGGGACGCCTGTGGCGAAGCGACGCTGAAGGTCATCCTCGAAGTCAGCGAACTCGAAACCTACGACAACATTCGCGCCGCCTCGTTCATCGCGATGCGGGTGCTGCGCCCGGACGATTTCATCAAGACCAGCACGGGCAAGACCTCGCTCAACGCCACGCTGGGCAACAACCAGGTGATGCTGGAGGCCATCCGCGACTTCTACCTCGAAACCGGCACGCCGATCGCCATGAAACCCGCCGGCGGCATCCGCACCGCCAAGCAGGCGCTGCAGTTCCTCATCGCCGTGAAGGAAACGCTCGGCGACCAGTGGCTCAACAACACCCGCTACCGCTTCGGGGCGTCATCGCTCCTCAACGACCTGCTCCGCCAGATCGAAAAGGAGCGGACCGGCGCCTACCAGGCCCCCTATTATTTCAGCGAAGCCGCCGAGAGCTACTGAGGACAGAGAACAGAAGACAGCCGACCGACCCCATTTCACCATGCCGACACTCACCGAAAAGAAACGCCCGGCCTCCCGGGCCAGCGGCCGTCCCGCCCCCGAACTCATCTTTGGCGACCTTTGGGAATTCGACCCGGCCCCCGAAACGGCCGACCCGCGCCTGAAGGGCCGCTACGAGCTGTTCATCGGCGGCAAGTTCGTCGCGCCGTCCTCGGGCAAGTATTTCGATTCCATCAACCCCGCGAACGAGACGAAACTGGCGGAAATCGCCCAGGCGAGCTCCGCGGATGTTGACGCGGCCTACCAGGCGGCGAAGAAGGCGTTCGACGGCACGTGGAGCAAGCTGCCCGGCCGCGAGCGCGCCAAGTACATCTACCGCATCGCGCGCCTGCTGCAGGACCGCGCGCGCGAATTCGCCGTGGCCGAGACGATGGACGGCGGCAAGCCGATCAAAGAGTCGCGGGACTTCGACGTGCCGATGGCTGCCGCGCATTTCTTTTATCACGCGGGCTGGGCCGACAAGCTGGACTACGTGGCGCCTGGCCGCAAAGTCGCGCCGCTCGGCGTGGTGGGGCAGGTCATCCCGTGGAATTTCCCGCTGTTGATGATGGCGTGGAAACTCGCGCCCGCGCTGGCGATGGGGAATTGCATCGTGATTAAGCCGGCCGAGACGACCAGCGTCACCGCGCTGAAATTTGCCGAGATCCTGCAGGACGCCGGGCTGCCGCCGGGCGTGGTTAATATTGTCACCGGCTTCGGCGACACCGGCGCGGCGGTCATGAATCATCCGATCGCAGCGAAGGTGGCGTTCACCGGCTCGACCGAGGTGGGCAAGATCATCATGCGTTCGCTCGCCGGCACGGACAAGAAGATGACCATGGAGTTGGGCGGCAAGGCGGCGAACATCGTGTTTGACGATGCACCCATCGACCAGGCCGTCGAAGGCATCGTGAACGGCATCTTTTTCAACCAGGGTCACGTTTGCTGTGCGGGCTCCCGCCTGCTGGTGCACGAGCCGGTGGCGGGCGAGGTGCTCGCGAAGCTGAAGAACCGCCTCAAGGTTTTGCGCGTTGGCGATCCGCTCGACAAGAACACCGACATCGGCGCGATCAACTCGAAGGAGCAGCTCGCCACCATCGAGCGGCTCGTCGCTGCCGGAGTGAAGGAGGGTGCCACGCTGTACCAGCACGCCTGCAAGCTGCCGTCGAAGGGTTACTATTTCCGCCCGACGCTTTTTTCCGGCGTCTCGATGAGCCACCGCATCGCCCGCGAGGAAATCTTCGGTCCCGTGCTCAGCATCCTCACGTTCCGCACCCTGGAGGAAGCGGTGGAGAAGGCCAACAACACCGCTTACGGTCTCAGCGCCGGCGTCTGGACCGACAAAGGCTCGCGCATCCTGAAGATGTCCACGGAGCTCAAGGCCGGCGTCGTCTGGGCCAACACTTATAACAAGTTCGATCCGACCTCGCCGTTCGGCGGCTACAAGGAATCCGGCTTCGGTCGCGAGGGCGGCCGCCAGGGCCTGCTCGATTACTGCAAGCTCGTCTGAAGTTTTTTAACCACGAATGGACACGAATAGACACGAATCAGAAAGCAGTTTACTTCAGGGTGAACTAGTCTTTCGCATCGTGGGCTGCGCGTTCGAGGTTATTAAGGAGGTTGGTCACGGCTTGCATGAGAAGCCTTACGAGAACGCGTTGGTACTCGCTTTTCAGGATGCGGGAATCGTCGTGAAGCAGCAGTCGATCTATCCGATTCATTTCAAGGGGCGACAAGTAGGGGAATACATTCCGGATCTGATCGCCGGGGATTCGGTGGTCGTCGATGCCAAGGTTATTGACCACATCACCGATCACGAACGCGGGCAGATGTTGAATTATCTTAAGATCACCGGCCATCGCGTTGGACTCATCATTAATTTCAAGCGTGCCAAAATCGAATGGGAGCGGGTCGTCCTCTGATCATTCGTGTTAATTCGTGTCCATTCGTGGTTAAAAATGACTTTATTCCACCCGAGACCTGTCCTGTTTGTGGGGAAGGCGTGCCGCGAGGGGCGAAGGCCTGCCCGGGTTGTGGGGCGGACGAGCGTTCCGGATGGAACGAGGAAGCCACGCGCTACGACGATCTCGACCTGCCGGACGAAGTCTTCCGCGACGAACGCGAACATGAGCCCGCGCCGCGAAAAGCTCACGATCGGGTCTGGCTTGTGGTCACGGTGCTGGTGACGCTCGCCGTGATCCTCGCCTTTGTGCTCAGATAATCCCTTTTCATGGCTGAAACCAAATACCTGACCGCCCCGCAGAAGCTCACCACGATGCCCCCGGGCATTCCCTACATCGTGGGCAACGAGGCCGCCGAACGGTTCAACTTCTACGGGATGCGCGCCATCCTCGTCGTCTTCATGACGAAGTATCTCGTGGACCGCACCGGTGCCGCGGCGCCGATGGGTGAAACCGAAGCCAACCAGTGGTATCACCTGTTTCTCGCCTCGAATTATTTCTTCCCGGCGCTGGGTGCGATCATCTCCGATGCGTTCTGGGGCAAATACAAGACGATCATCTGGCTCTCCTTGGTTTACTGCCTCGGCAGCGTGGTACTCGCGGTCGATCAGACTCGATTTGGCCTGTTCGCCGGCCTCGGGCTCATCGCCCTCGGCGCCGGCGGCATCAAGCCCTGCGTTTCGGCCCACGTCGGCGACCAGTTCAGTTCGAGCAACCAGCACCTCGTGTCCCGTGCTTTCGGCTGGTTCTATTTCTCCGTGAACTTCGGCTCCTTCTTCTCGATCATGCTCATCCCCTGGCTGCTCGAGAACTACAGCGCACGCTGGGCATTCGGCGTGCCGGCGGTGCTGATGTTGCTCGCGACCTGGGTGTTTTGGTCGGGTCGGTACAAGTTTGCGCACATCCCGCCCGGCGGAAAAACCTTCCTGCGCGACACCTTCAATCGCGAGGGTCTCGGCGCCATCGGCCGGCTCGCGCTGCTCTTTGCCTTTGTGGCCGTCTTCTGGTCGCTCTGGGACCAAAGCGGCGGCGAGTGGGTGCTGCAGGCGGAGAAGATGGACCGCAATTTCCTCGGGTTTGAGTGGCTCTCCGCCCAGATCCAGGCCGTGAACGCCATCATGATCCTGGCGTTCATTCCGCTGTTCCAATACGTGTTCTATCCGGCGATCAGCAAGGTCTTCCCGCTCACGCCGCTGCGGAAAATCGGCATCGGGCTCGTCGTCACCGGCCTCTCGTTTCTCGTCAGTGCCTGGATCGAGTCACAGATCGCCGCCGGTCACTCGCCCAACATCGGTTGGCAGATGCCGGCGTACGCGCTGCTCTCGGCGGGCGAGGTCATGGTCTCGATCACCGCGCTCGAGTTCGCCTACACGCAGTCGCCGACCCACATGAAGTCGATCATCATGTCGCTCTACCTGCTCTCGATCTCCGCCGGCAACCTGTTCACCGCGCTGGTCTACGTCTTCATCAAGAATGACGACGGCTCGCTGAAGCTGCACGGCGCGGCCTACTACAACTTCTACGCCTTCCTTTCCATCGGCTGCGTGGCGCTGTGGGTGTTCGTCGCCCGGGCGTACAAAGAGAAAACTTACCTGCAGGACTGCGCCCCGGCCGCGGCGACCGCCGAATCCACCGCTTCGGCCTGACCGCTGGAAATTTCCCGACCAACCAGAAGACCGCAAACGTTCCTCACCATGACCCGCCTCCCCATTACCAAGACCCCGAAGGTTTACGTCGGCGGTGCGTTCATCCGCTCCGAAAGCGCCCGCACGTACCCGATCAAGGATGCCGCCGGCAACTTTTTCGCCAACGTCCCGCAGTGCACGCGCAAGGACCTGCGCAACGCCGTCGAGGCCGCCGCCAAGGCCGGACCGGGCTGGGCGAAGCGCACGCCCTACAACCGCGGCCAGATCATCTACCGGCTCGGCGAGATGATCGAGGCGCGCAAGGGCGACATGGCCGACGCGCTTGCGGTCGGCGGGGCATCAAAGGCGGCCGCCGCGAAGGAAATTACCGCGACCATCGACCGGCTCATCTACTACGCCGGCTGGGCCGACAAATACGAACAGGTGCTGGGGAACGTTAATCCCGTCGCCTCGCCGCACTTCAATTTCACCGTCACCGAGCCGATGGGCATCATCGGGATCCTCGCCCCGGAGGAGGCCCCGTTGCTGGCGCTCATGTCGCTGATTGCGCCTGCGATCACCTGCGGCAACACCGTCGTGGCGCTCGCGTCGGCCGCGCAGCCTTATCCCGCCGTCGTGCTCGGAGAGATGCTCGCCACCAGCGACCTGCCGGGTGGCGTGGTCAACCTGCTCACGGGTTTCCGCAAGGAGATGGTGCCGACATTCGCGACGCATACGCACCTGCGCGCGGTCGCGGGCGTGGCCAACGCCGAGGAGCGCAAGGCGCTCAAGCTGGCCGCGGCCGACAGCGTGAAACGCGTCAAGCTGGTCAAAGCGGAGGAACCGGTCGACTGGTTCGCCGAGAAAACCCAGAGCCTCTACGAGATTCGCGACCTCCTCGAGTTCAAGACCACCTGGCATCCCATCGGGGCGTAGGTTGTGGATTACGCACTTTCTTCCACCGGCAAGGCGCCGGGACCGCCCCTGAAGATTTGGTGGATCGTGTGGGCGGCGATCCTGGCGGGACTGTGCGTGATCTATTTTGCGCTCGGGCGTTCGCATTCGCTTCCGCCCGCACCCTCTGCCAACCCATTCGTCGATCTTGCCGGGCTGGTGCCGTTGTTCGTCAGCGTCGTCATCCGCTGGCTGGTGTTGCCGCGGTACACGGAGCCGGCACGGGCATTCACCATGTTTATCGTCGGGCTGGCCATGGCGGAAGCGTGTGGCATCGTCGGCATGTTTCTCGGCGGCCTTTATCGCGATGACCTGTTCGCGCTCGGGGTGCTCGGCATTTTCCAATTCATGCCGTTTTTCGCCAAGACCTACTTTCAGGCGAAGCCGCCGGGATTCATTCCGAACAATTGACGCACGAAGAAGGGGCCGTCGCGCGGCGGCGCGAAGCCCGGCGGTCAGTCGGGCGTGGTTGAAAGCGGCTGACCGGGGAAATGTCGCGCGGTGGCAGGGCTTCCGGGATGAACATCAGGTCAACGGGTACAAAACGAAGTGACTGGAGGAATCCGGCGAGGCGCTGGGACAGCGTCCGGTTGGGTCTGCGGTCGGGCGGTATAGGGCGGGCATTCATGACCGTCACCCTAGCCACATTTTTCGAACCGGCCACGGCCGTGCCCCCTGTCTGGCCATTTATGCGGAGCGCTGTGCTCTGCGCGATCAGGTGCCGGGATGGCTCAGCGTTCCGGTCTCGGCGAGCCGTTCGATGAAGATCCAGCAACGCTTTGCACGGGTCTCCGCACTCTTCGCCTGCTCGATGTACCGCACCACCTGGCGGCGATTCGCCACGCTGTGGCTCTGCCAGCGCTCGGCGAGTTCGGGACGCGACCGGAAGACCTTGCCCATTTCCTCGGGTAGGTCCGGGTCGCGCGAGGCGGTATCGGGTTCGAGGGTGAAGTCGATGGTGTCGCCCGCATCCACGCCGGCCGCGCGCAGCAGCTCGACCTTGAAGGCCAGTTTGTAGCTGCCGCGTTTGCCGGCCATCAGCGTGACGCGGTCGATGTCGTCGTTGAAACGCAGCAGGGCATTCCAGCCTTTGATCGAGCCCTTGATTTCGGCGGGCGTCAGCTCGAGCCTGGCCACCGCTTTCTTTGGGATGTCCACCCAGCGGACCAGTGCGACCTGGTAGAGTCGGGCGCGAAGCGAAACGCGTTTCGCCGAAGCGGACATAATCCCGGGGCGTTACTTGTGATCGCGGCGACGCAGGAAGCGCGAGATCTCCCGCGCCGTGGGCATCGCCTCGGCGGTGCCGTGTTGCGTGACAGCGAGCGCCGCCACGGCGTTCGCGAAATGGGCCGCCTCGAAAACATTGCGGTTCAGCTTCACCAGGCCCGCGGCGAATCCGCCGACGAAAGCGTCGCCGGCGCCCGTCGTGTCCACTGCATCGACATCGTGCGGATTGATGCGGGTGTAGACATCCGGTTGGGAAACGAAGCAGCCCTTGCTGCCGAGGGTGACGACCACAATCGGTACGCCGAAAGTGCGGCAGAGCGTGTGCAACCGGTCGGGGGCGAGGCGATGCAGCGCCTCGACGGTGAGACCTTTGACGCCGCTGCGCGGCGTGCGGTTCACCAGGTCGACAAACTCGGTTTCGTTGGGAATGATCACCTCGGCGTGCCGGAGCAGCGCGAGGTCGACGCCGGCGCGCATCGGCGCGGGGTTGAAGACGGTGATCGCGCCTGCCTTGCGGGCGACGCGGAGCACATGGGCAGTCGTCTTCAGGTCGCTCTCAGCCTGGCAGACCACGACTGTCGCACCGTGGAGCGGCGCGGCCGGCACATCGCGCGGGTGCAGGGCAAGATTCGCACCGAGTGCCACGATGATCTGGTTCTGTCCTGCGGAATTGACGGCGATGGACGCTGCGCCCGTAGGTTCCTTTTTCTTGGTCACGAACTGGGTGCGAACGCCCATCGCGCTAGCGAACTTCCGGGCACTCACGCTGGCGGCGTCCTGCCCCAGGGCGCCGATAAAAAGCGTCGAGGCGCCCGCGCGGGTGGCGGCCACCGCCTGGTTGAAACCTTTGCCGCCGGGTCCGGTGCGCAGGTCGCCGACCACTGATTCGCCGATTTGCGGAAACTCCGGCACGAAGAACGCGAAGTCTTGGATAAAGCTGCCGACGACGACCACTTGCGAGCGCATGAACTTCAAGTTGGGTGGAAGAACGTGGCATGACAAGCGCCTCGTTCCGGAAGAACGCCGCGGACGGTGAATAACTGGTGAAGAACTTGTGATTGGTAAAACGCCCCGGCGCGCATAAACTCCGAGGTCCACGACCCAATGATGCCCGATTGCGCCGACCGGCGCCGGTGCCGGTGGGTGTGACCGCGTATCGGTGACCGGGCCGGACAAATTCCCAATGTTGAGAAGGAGGATCCCATGAAAGAACTGAGCGTGCTGCTTTTGGAAGACAACGTGGCGGACGCGGAGGTGATTCGCGCGGCCATGAACCGGGGAGGGCTCACTACCGATATCAAGCTGGCCAGCAGCAAGGAATCGTTCCTGGAGGCGCTGGACAGCGCCGCGCCGTTCGACGTGATTCTCGCCGATTCGGGCGTAGCCGGTTATACGGGACTGAACGCCCTGAAAGAGGTGCATGAGCGCAACCCGGACCTGCCCGTGGTCTTCGTTTCGGGAACGGTGGATCCTACCCGCGTCAACGCCGCCCGCACCGCCGGCGCGTTTGACGTGGTGGGCAAGAACGAGCTGTCGCGCCTGCCCCACACCGTGATGCTTTCGAAGCAGTTTGAACTGATGCAGCGCGAAAACGCCCGGCAAAAGCGTTATGCGGCAGGATGGTCGCGGCTGATCCAGACGATCCAAAGCCTGACCGGGGCGAGCAACGTTGAGCGAATCTTCGAACTGGTGCGGCAGACCGCCCGGGCGCTGGTGCCCTGTGACGGAACCATCATCGCATTGCGCGAAGGCGATCTCTTCCGGGTGGTCGAGGAGGACTCGGTGCAATCGCTGTGGAAAGGCCGCCGCCTGCCTGTCGAGGGCAGTATCGAAGGCTGGGTCATGCGGCAGCGGAGCGCGGTGGCAGTGCCGGACGTGATGGCCGACGTGCGCCTGTCCCAGGACGCCTATCGGGATACTTTCATCAAGAGCCTGGCGATGGCCCCGATTCGCAGCCATGATCCCTTCGGGACCATCGGGCTCTATTGGGGCCGGCCACACCAGCCGACGGCCGAGGAGCTGGATTTGCTGCAGGCGCTCGCCGATATCACGGCCTTTGCCTACGAGGGACTGCAGCTGCAGATCGGCTTGGAACAGCGCATGGACGAACGGATGCAGGAACTCGACACGACCCGCTCGGACTTGGAGAACGTCGCCCAATGGCTGCTTCGCGAACTGCGGGCGCCGTTTCGCCAGATTGAACGGGCGGTTCGTCCGCCGGACGGGGCGACGGCGCTGGCCGGCGATCGGGACCAGATGGCGCAGGCGGTGATCCACGGCGGGCGGGAATTCGACGCGCTGACCGACGGGATCAGCAATTTCCTCCGCAGCGGACGCACTCCGCTGCGGCGTGAGCAGATCGACGTTACGATGTTGGTGAGGGGTGTGTGGCGCGAGCTGGAGGAGGGGGAACGGATACAAGCGGAGCTGAGGCTGTCGCTCCTGCCCGCTGTCCATGCCGACCGGGCGTTGCTGCGCACTGCTCTGCGGAATATCCTGTCCAATGCCCGCAAGTTCACCCGCGGACAACCCCAGGGAGTGGTGGAAGTGACGGTGCAGCCGGACGGCGATGAAACGGTCTTTGTCGTGACCGACAACGGGGTGGGGTGCGATCTGAAGAAGGCCACGCGGTTGTTTTCGATGCTCCAACGCTACCATCCGGAAGATGCGGTTCCCGGAGCTGGCGCCGGTTTGGCGATCGCGCAGCGAATCATCCGGCGCCATGGCGGCAGGATTTGGGCGAAATCCCAGCCGAACGAAGGCATGGCGATCCATTTCACGCTGCCTTACCGCGATCCGACGGAATCCGGCGATATCCGCTTCAGCCAGCGCTAGGTCCATTCGCTGGCGGAGCCGCCGAAACGGCACCGTTCATCGGCTTGGCGTGACCGCCTGTCCAAACCCCCGTGTCGGCGCGGCGGGATGAGGGCAGAAGTCACGCATGGCCATCGCCCCGCCCGCCACAGTCTTCGTCCCCACGGACGGTCTTGCCGTATCCCCGGCGGGCGTGGTTCGCTCGCGCTTGGAAATGCCCGTTACCGAGACCCAAGCCAAGCTGCAGCGTGCGAAGGACCGGCTGTATGTGCTGTGCCAGGCGGGCGGGTGGGGCATGTTCCTGCTCCTGCAGGTGGTGTTCTCCAAGATCCTGGGAGAAAACACGGGTCGCTCGGGCCGCGACAAGCTGACGGACCTGGCCACGTTTGTGATGGTGATCATGATGGGCGTGTTGGTGACACACTATGCGCGGCCATTCATGACGCGCTGGGGTTGGAAGCAATTGGGTTGGCGTGCGCTGGTTCCCCGGGTTTTAGGCATGGCCGCCCTGCAGTCCTTTCTTTGGAACGCGATCGGCTACGCTTATTCGTATTTGGTCGTGGGCCTGCCCTGGCCGTCGAAAACCAGTCCGGCGATAATCTTGACCATTAGCTGGCTGAACGGGGGCTGTCTGCTGGTCGGCTGGCTGTGCCTGTATTTTTTCTACCACATTTTTGAGCGGCTCAATCGCATGCAGGTGGAACAGCTGCGCATGGCGGCCAACGTCAAGGAGGCCGAGCTCCGCGCACTGAAGTCGCAGGTCAACCCGCACTTTCTCTTCAACTCGCTCAACAGCCTGCGCGCGCTGATCGACGAAGACGCGCCGAAGGCCCGCGAAGCCGTAACCCGGCTGGCCAACATGCTGCGTTACTCGCTGCAATCGGGCCAGCTCGAGACCGTGCCGTTTGAGGAGGAGCTGCGCATCGTCGAAGACTACGTCGCCCTGGAACAAATTCGTCACGAGAACCGGCTGAGAGTCCGATGGGACATTGACGAAGAGGTGCGCACCCGGGCGCTGCCGGTGCCGCCCATGCTCCTGCAGACGCTGGTGGAGAATGCCGTGAAGTACGGCATCGGTTCGCGCCGGGAAGGCGGGGAGATCACAATTGAGGCCCGCCTTGATGGCGCAGTGCTTCGCATCCGGGTGACCAACCCTGGAACTTTATACGGGCCAGTGACCGAAACCGCCGCCCGGGCCGGCTCATCGACCGGGGTCGGGCTGCGCAACGCCTCCGAACGCCTCAAGCTGCTCTTTGGCGAACGGGCCAAGCTGGCGCTGTTCCCTGAATCACCCGGGCGGGTCGCGGCCGAGGTGAACATCCCGCTTAATTCCGAGGAAAAATGAAAGCCCTGCTCGTCGACGACGAACGCCTCGCGCGCAATGAACTCCGCCGTCTCCTCGCGGCCCATGCCGACATCGAGATTGCCGGCGAGGCCGTCGACGTGGAGGACGCCCTCGGGAAAATCGACACCCTCCGGCCCGAGCTGCTGTTTCTCGACGTGCAGATGCCCGGGGCGGATGGCTTCAGTTTGCTCGAGCGACTGGATCCGCCGTTGCCCGCCGTCATTTTCACCACGGCCTACGACGAGTTCGCCGTGAAGGCCTTCGAATTCAACGCCCTCGACTATCTGCTCAAGCCGGTCGACCCCAACCGGCTGGTCGCAGCGCTGGAAAAACTCCGGCATCGCGGCAGCGGCGCGCCTTTTGGCGATGCGGCGGGGGCGCCGATGCACCGGCTCTCGCTCGAGGACAAGGTTTTCGTGCGCGAAGGCGACCGGTGCTGGTTCGTGCCGGTGAAGAACATCCGGTTGCTGGAATCCGAGGGCAACTACACGCGCGTGCATTTCGACGACAACAAGCCGCAGCTCTTCCGTTCGCTCACTGCCATGGAGGAACGGCTTGATCCGAAGCATTTCTTCCGCGCCAACCGCAAGCAGGTCATCAATCTCGCCTGGGTCGACGGCATCGAACCGTGGTTCAGCGGCGGCTTGCTCGTCCGGCTCAAGGGCGGCCTCAAGGTCGAACTCTCGCGCCGCCAGGCACAGGACTTTCGTGAAAGAATGAGTCTCTAACCTTTGTCGAAAACGATCCTATGAAAACCATGATCCAACAATTCTGCCGCCAGCGAACGATGCTCGCCTTGCTGGGAGGACTGGGAGTGGGCTGGGCCATGGCCACGGCCATCGACCTCGGCACGGGCATCGCCATCGGCGCGGTTTTCGCCCTGATCGTGTTTCAGCGGGCGAACGCGCAGTAATTTTCCACGACCTGACAACCCACTTACAAAATGATCGAAGCCCGCAATCTCACCAAGACCTTCAAGGACAAGAAGCGCGGCCTGATCACGGCGGTGGCCGATGTGTCCTTCACCTGCCGGCCCGGGCAGATCTACGGACTGCTGGGCGCCAATGGCGCCGGCAAGACCACGACACTGCGCATGCTCGCGACGCTGCTCCAGCCGACCGGAGGCACGGCGACGGTGGCGGGACACGACGTGGCGGCCGCGGCCGAAAAAGTGCGGGCCAACGTAGGATTTCTCGCGGCGAGCACGGCGCTCTATGGCCGGCTGACCGCGCGCGAGATGATCGCCTACTTCGGCCAGCTCAACGGCCTGGATGACGCGGAGATCGCCGCGCGAATCAAACGACTGGCCGACGAGCTCGGCATGCACGAATTCCTCGACCGCCGGTGCGAAAAATTTTCCACGGGCATGAAGCAAAAGACGTCGATTGCCCGCACGCTCATCCATGATCCGGCAGTGATGGTGTTTGACGAACCGACCCTCGGGTTGGACGTCATGACCGCGCGTTCGATCGTCAAATTCGTCCGCGAGTGCCGCAACCGGGGCAAGACGGTCATCTATTCGACGCACGTGATGGCCGAGGTGGAAAAGCTGTGCGACGTCATCGGAATCATCCATGGCGGCCGCCTGGTCGCCGAAGGTACGCTGGCCGAACTCCAGCAGCGCTTCGGCGAGCGGGATATGGAAGAAATATTTGTGAAGGCGGTCGGCGGCGAGGCCGCCCTCGCTGCCGCGGTCAACGCCTGAGGAGAACCCCGCCATGAACTGGAAAATAATCTGCACGATCTACCTCAAGGAATTGAAGGACCAGCTCCGCGACCGGCGCACCATCATCTCCATGATCGTCATCCCCGCGGTCGTCATGCCGTTGTTGATGATCGGCGTGGGCACTGTGATGTCCAAAGTCTTCAAGAAGGCCCAAGCGGAGACCACATCCCTCGTCATTCTGGGGGGGGGCGATTCGCCCGCCACAGTCGCGGCGTTGAAGGCCGACAAGAAGTTCCGGATCGTCGAGTCTGCCGCGGACTACAAGCAGCTCGTCACGGACAAGAAGATCCGGCTGGCCGTCGATATCCCCGAGGGCTTCGAAGCCTCCCTCAAGACCGGCGAGGCGAAGACCGTCTCGCTTTACTATTACGAGGGCGAGATGCGTTCGGGCATGGGCGTCCGTGCCGTCGAGGATTTCTTTCGCGACTTGCGCGAGAAGACCGTCGAAGGCCGGCTCAAGGAGCGCGACTTGCCGGCGAATTTTGTGAAGCCCTTCGAGATCAAGCGCCAGAACGTCGCGCCGCCTGAAAGGGTCGGCGGCAATCTTTTTGGCGGATTCGTGCCCTACATCATCATCATCCTGTGCTTCACCGGTGCAATGTACCCGGCCATCGATCTCACCGCCGGCGAAAAAGAGCGGGGCACGATGGAGACCCTGATGTGCAGCCCGACGGGCCGGATCAATATCGTGTTGGGCAAGTTCCTCATGGTGCTCACCGCTTCCGTCGGCACGATGCTCGTGCTGCTGGCTTCAATGGGAACCACGTTTATGGTCGGCGGCTCGATGTTCAGCATGAAGGGCGGCGGCGCGGCCGCTGCGCAAGCGGGGGCGGCAAAGGCGGCTGGTCCGATGATGACGATCGATCCCCTCGGTCTCCCCGGCGTCTTCACCATGATCGTGCCGGTGGCCGTGCTCTTCGCCGCCATTCTCCTCATGGTGGCACTGTTCGCCAAGAGCTACAAGGAGGCGCAGAGTTACGTCTCTCCCCTGATCATTGTTGTCATCATGCCCGCCGTGATCGGGCTGATGCCAGGCATCGAGCTGACTGCAAAGACCGCCCTTATCCCGATCCTGAATCTTTCACTCGTGTGCAAAGAGATGCTCTCGGGCGTGTGGCACTGGGACTATATCGCGATCATTTTTGGATCCACCAGCGTCTATGCGGGCATCGCCCTCGCGTTTTGTGTGCGGATGTTCAATCGCGAAGACGTCATGTTTCGCGCCTGACCCTAGGTGATCAGTCGGGAGTTAGCCTGCCTGGACCCGCCAAAACCGGGTGCCATCGGGGCACTTTAGGTCATTGCGGTGGGTAGTTTCCCGTGGTTTTCGTTCACCGTTCGTCAAAACATTTGCAATGCGTAAAGGCCGCGTAAATGCCCGGCGGGCCTATAGTAGTGAGGACCCTTTCCTGTTAAGGTCGTGTCGCAATCGTTCCGAAACAGATACGAAAACCGATACAACCCATGAGCACGAATCCTCCAACAGATAACAACACCGACCACCTTCGCTACGAAGCCAACCAGCTCGAGAAGATGCGCCGGCAGATCCTTTCCGACATGGACAGCCTGCGTGAGCAGGAAAACAACCTCCGTGCTTACGAAGCCCGCCTCCGCGACTCGCAGTCCCCGATGAGCACGCCCCCGATGCCCGTGCCGAGCGGCGCTACCGCCACCCCTTTTTCCGGCCGCGTGGGCGCCGGTGCTTCCGCCGGTTCGCTGGAAGGCGAGTGGGACAAGCTCCAACGTTCCCGGACGCTGCTCGAGGCTGAACGCCGCGCGTTCACCGACGAGCGCACCGAATTGCGCGAAAAGCAGACCAACCTGCTGCAGCGCGAAGAAGCGCTTCGCCAGCGCGAGGCCTGGATCGAGATCCGCGAGAAAGAACTGGCCGCCAAGGCCATGCCCGCTCCGGCGGCGACCAAGCCTGCCAGCCACTCCCCGTTTGAAATGGCGCGCAATCTCTTCTCGATGAAGCGCGCTGGTTGATCGGAACTTATCTGTTGTTTTCGGAACTTTTGGCCCGCCTTGACCGGCGGGCCTTTTTTGTTGGCGACAGGATTCCGCGCAGCGCCTTTCGGGCTAAACTAGATTGTCCCGCGGGTGCCGTCAGCCCCGCGCAAGCAGGGTGATGGAGAACGAGCGGCTTGACATTCCTACAAGTGTAGGACTTTTTGCCTACAGATGTAGTCCATATGCCGCCGAAAATATCCAATGCCGAATGGGAAGTGATGAACGTCGTCTGGCGGCAGCATCCGCTGACCGCGGCGGCAGTATACGCGGCGCTGCCGGACCATCGCGAATGGGCGCAGAAGACGGTAAACACCTTCCTGGCCCGGCTGGTGGAGAAAGGCGTCTTGGGGGTGGAGAAGGACGTCAACGTCAACGTCTATGCACCGAAATTGTCCCGGGAAGAATGCGTCGCCGGCGAACGGGAGGATTTTTTGCGACGCGTCTACCAAGGATCAGCCGGGTCCCTGCTGATGCACTTTTGCGAGAGCTCCGACTTGAGCGAATCGGAGATTCGCGAATTGGAGCGCCTGCTGCGTAAGAAAAAGGGCGAATGACACCGGCGTTGGAACATGTTTTTCAATCCGTGGCGGCCAGCTCGTGGCGGTCTGCGGTGCTGGTTGTGCTCCTGTTCATCATTCGCTGGAGTCTGACAAAATATCTTTCCCGGCAGGTGCTGGCGCTCTTTTGGCTCGGGATCGCCCTCGTCGCGCTCGCACCGTTTGCGGTCGTCCCGGCTGCGTGGAGTCCGTTCAACTACACGCAGGTAGCGCGCTTGGAGGAGCCATTGACCAAGTCGTCCGAGTCCGTCGCCGTGCCGCCGGCATTGATTGCAACGACTCCGCGGGTGGAATTAGTCCGCTTGGTGGTATTGGAGGAAAAGGTGGGGCTGGAGCGCCGACATTTCACGTGGGTTGGCGTGCTTTGGCTCGTGGGAGTGGGTTGCATGCTGCTCTGGCAGGGCGGTGCCGTGTGGAATTTGAGGCGCAGTTTGCGGGGGCTGAAACCGACTGACGATCGCCGTCTGCTGGACGCCCTCGAGTCGGCGCGTCGCGAACTCGCGGTGGCTGACACATTGCCGATTTACGCCACCGATTTGGTGGCTACCCCGGCACTCTGCGGCATCTGGCGGCCTTGCTTGCTGTTCCCGTCGCGCTTTGCGGATGGGTTGGACAAGGAAGAACTGCGGTTCGTCATGCTGCATGAGCTTGGGCACTGGCGTCGCCGTGATCTGTGGTTGCTGACGGTGCTGCAACTGGCGCGCGCGGTGCACTGGTTCAACCCGGCGCTCTGGCTGGCACTGCGATTCGCCCGACAGGATTGCGAGCTTGCCTGCGACGAGTTTGTGCTGGGGCGATCGGGCGGCCGGGATGGAATGGCCTATGGAGAAACCCTGCTCAAGGTGCTCGGCCGCGCTCGCAGGTCCGCGCCCCTGCCGTCCGGTATCAGCATCGTCGAGAACAAGCGCCAGCTTTTGAAACGTTTCGCCATGATAATGACCTATCGTCCTGTCGGGTTTTTCCGCGCCGCATGCGGCGTGTTGCTGTTGGGTGGATTCGCCGCAGTGGGTCTCACCGAGGAAAAAGCTCCCGCGAGTGCCTCGAAATCTCCCGCTCCTTTGCAGTCGATGCCCGGCTTCGCGCGGACTCCTGAACAAATTGCCGAAGGTCAGAAGAGGCTGGCTGAGGTCCTGAAATGGGAAGCCAACGTGAAACTTGAGCTGCGTGCGGTGGGCGAAGTCGGCGGCGTACCGGTTGCGCTCATCGATGTGGAGGGAGAACCCATGATGGCGGCGACTGATTCGGGCGGCATCATGGGATTGCGCATTGGAGAAATTAATGTGGCAGCCAAAACGGCGACGATCGTGAATCGTGCCGGCGAGAAGCGCGTGTTGTCGCTCACCGATCCGCGCCCCATCGAGTTCCCGAAAATAGAGGCAAAGTGGTTTCTCACCCCGGAGGCGATAGCCCAGCGCCAGACTAACCGACGCGATGAGAGCTTGCCTTCGCCCGTTGCCGAAGCCTGGCCCAGGCTCAATCGGGAAGCCAAAGAGGAGATATTGCTCAGCTATCTCAAGCGCGGTACGGTACTCGGGGTTCGTACGAAGCCACCCGATGGGATTTCGACGCAAACGGGTTTTCTTTTCAGCCAGCAACAGCGGCAAGTCATGCTGGAACACCTTCGCGAGCGACGGGAAAAGTTTTTGGCCAGTCTAACGCCCGAACAGCGGGCGGAATATGGCGACGGGGCAAGCATGGTCATCCGGTTCACCGATCCGCCGGACCAGATCGAGAAGCAACGGGTCAAGGCGCAGGAGATTGAGGAGCGCCGGAAAAAGGTCATTGCAAGTCTGACTCCCGCGCAGAAAGCACTCTACGCGGAAATGACGGGTCAGACTCCGGGCCGTCCGTCAGCACCCTGACGTCACGGTGCTGCAGCTTTTCGTGGCGGTATTTTGGCTACCGCCTCGTTCAACTGCACCGGCTGCGGTTCAGCCGGTCTTCTCCAATACATCGAGCCGGGCTGCGGCGGTCTCCCATTCGGTCGTAGCGGCGGTAAGCTGGTCCACGATGGAGCTGAGCTCGCGGTTCAGGTGCTGGGCCTTGCCGGCTTCCTTGTAGATTTCTGGGCTCTCCAAGGCGGCGGTAATCTCGTTCTGCTTGGACTCCAGTTCGCTCACGCGCTGCTCGAGTTTGCCGACTTCGATGCGGAGCTTCTTCACGTCGCCGGGGCCGGTCTTTGCGGCCTTGGGATCGGCCGCCTTCTGTCCTTTGCTTTCTGATTTCTGGACCGGCCGGGCATCCGTGAATCCCGCCGTGAGGGCGGCACGGGCCGAGGAGGCCTTCGATTTCTCGAGGTAATAGTCGTAGTTGCCCGCGTAGGGCGTCAACCGGCCGCTGTGCACGTGCAGGACGGTCTGCGCAAGGGCCCGAATGAAATAGACGTCGTGGCTGATGAAGATGAACGTGCCCTCGTACTGCTTGAGCGCGTTGACGAGCGCGTCGATCGACGGGATGTCGAGGTGCGTCGTGGGCTCGTCCATCAGGAGCAGGTTCGGCGGATTGACGAGCAGCCGGGCGAGCGCGAGCCGGGATTTCTCTCCGCCGGAGAGCACCGAGACTTTCTTGAAGACGTCGTCCTTGCGGAAAAGGAAGCCGCCGAGCACGGCGCGGGCCTGCTGTTCCGTGAGCTGGTTCTCGACGGTGCGCAGCTCCATGACGTTCTCGAGGACGCTCAGGTCGAGCTTCAGGTTATCGGCACGGTTCTGGGCAAAATAACCGGGGATGACATTGCTGCCCAGTTCGCGCGCGCCGCCCTGGATCGGGATGACCCCGGCGAGAATCTTGAGCAGCGTGGACTTGCCCGCGCCGTTCGGTCCCACCAGCACGATCTTCTGGCCGCGCTCGGTTTCGAAATTGAGGTCGCGATAAACGACGTGGTCGCCGTAGGCCTGCTGGACATTTTCCAGAGTCATGACCTTGAGTCCCGAACGCGGCGGTTGCGGGAAACGGAAATTGATGCGTTTGAGGTCCTCCCACGGCTCCTCGACGGCGACGTCCTTGAGACGTTCGATTTGCTTCTCCTTCGACTTCGCGCGAGAGGCCATGGAGGCCTTGGCGCCGAAGCGATCGACGAACTTCTGCAGGTGGGCGATTTCGCGCTGCTGGTTCTTGAAGAGCGCGGCCTGCTGTTCCTTGCGGGCGTCCTTTTCGTTCAGGTAGTCGTCGTAATTTCCCGTGTAGCGATTGAGGGTGCCGCCGCGCAGCTCGAGAATGCCCGTGCAGAGCATGTTGAGAAACTCGCGATCGTGGGAGATGATGAGCAGGCCGCCCGGATAGCGTGTGAGGTAGTCCTGGAACCACAGCAACGCCTCGAGATCGAGGTGATTGGTCGGTTCGTCGAGCAGGAGCAGCGCCGGTTCGCTGACCAGCAACCGCGCGAGGTGTGCGCGCATGACCCAGCCGCCGGAGAAGGACTTCGCCTGTTTGTCGTGGTCGCTTTCCCTGAAGCCGAGGCCGGCGAGAATTTTTTTGGCGCGCGGTTCGAGCGTCCAGTCGATGTCGTAGTCGTCATCGTTCTCGGGCATCAGCTTCTTGCCGCTCGTCGCGATATGGAGAATCGTTTCGTCGCCAACCGGCGCGCTTTCCTGCGGCAGGTAGCCGAAGTCCGCGCCGCGTTCCCACTCGATGATGCCGTCGTCGGGTTGTTCCTCGCCGAGGATCAGGTTGAAGAGCGTGGATTTGCCCGCGCCGTTGGGACCGACGAGGCCGTAGCGGTCGGTGCGCGCGACGAATAGCGAGACCTCCGCGAAGAGTTCGCGGGGGCCATAGGACTTGGAAACGTCGGCGAGCGTGAGCATGGAACCCGCGAGTCAGCCGCGTCCTTTCGCCGCGGTCAATCGCGCACTTTTGCCAACGAAAGCGCTTCCGGAACCAGCTGGCCGGCAAGGAGCTCCGCCCGCCGCCGGTGACTCACTTGCCCGGCAGCTTCACGTCGAACTTGATGGCCGCGAGCTGCTCCGGCGCCCGGCCGATCTTGCGCAGGTACGGCAGCCAGCGCGGGTCGCCATGAATCTTCGTAAACTGCCACGTCGACGCGGTCAGGCTCACGCCGGGGTCCCGGTATTCGATTGCCTTGTCGAGCCACTCGAACGCTTTGTCCGCCTCCTCGCGGAAGGCATAGATGTAGGCGATGTTCCAGGCGGATTCTTTTTCCGTGTCCTTGATGGTTTGGGCCAAGGCTGCATCGGATGCCTCCTTCTTGCCCAAGGCAAAGTTGACAATCGCCAAGCCATCCAATCGCCAATTTTGGGAGGGCTCCTGCTGCACTTCAGCCAGGGCACCCTGGACGTCCCCTTGTTTCAGCAGAGTCATGGCCATGGTGTAGTGGGCCAGTCCCCGGTTGGGCGACAGGCGTAGCGAGGTGCGGAGGTAGGCCATCCCTTCCTCCGTACGTCCGGCACGAAGATAAGCGGCTCCCACGGAAGCATTGGCTCCCGTGTTCACCGGATCGTGGGCTACCCAATATTCACTGAGCGCGAGGGCCAGCTCCTGCCGGTTGAGCGCCCGGGCGAAACTTATGATATCGCCCATCACGTCGACATTGATGGGCTCCAGCGCCAGGGCTCGTTCAAAATGCCGGGCGGCGGGCGCCAGGTCCGTGTCGGTGACGATCAACAGGGATCCCATTGCAGCATGCGCCGCGGCGGAGTTGGGATCGATCGCGAGCGCTTGCTCCAATATTTCACGCGCAATCCGGTATCCTTCCTCGTTCGGACGCACGCCGAGGTTTGCCTGGATCGCGTAGCAGCGGGCCATCACGAAGCGGACGGCCACCATGTTGGGATCGATCTTCAGCGCCTGCTCGCCGAGCGTGATGGCTTGGGCGAGGCTTTCCACCGACCCCAGACGGAAAAATTGCCGGGCCTGCAAGAAAAGCGCGTAGGCTTTCGGGTCGGTTTGCTTCGACTTGGGCGCCTCGCCCAGCAGAGCGACCTTGAGCTCGCCCACCACCGCGGCGGCAATCTCGTCCTGCACGGCAAAGATATCGTCGAGCGGGCGATCATAGGTCTGCGACCAGAGGTGCTTGTCGGTGCGGGCATCGATCAACTGCGCCGTGATTCGCAGCCGGTTGCCGGACTTGCGTACGGAACCCTCGAGAATGTGCGCGACGCCCAATTCCTTCGCCACCTGAGCGAGCTTGATGTCCTTGCCCTTGTAATAAAATGCCGAGCTGCGCGAGGTCACTTGCAACGCGGGAACTTTCGCGAGCAGGTTCAGGAGTTCCTCGGACAAACCGTCGGAGAAATATTCCTGGTCCTTGCCCTGGCTCATGTCGACGAACGGCAGCACCGCGATGGACTTCGGATTGATCGAATCAGTCGGAGGGGCGGCTGGTTCCGGCGTCTTGACTGCAGCGGCGACGGTTGGCGCCGGTTCAGACTTGGGCGTTGGCCGGAAAATCACGAAGGCGACAAGCGCCGCCACGGCGACGCCGAGCGCCACCGTGACGAAGGGAAATCCTTTCTTTGCCGGAGCGGCGGGCGAGTGATGCGGCGCACGGGTCGCCGACCGGTTGCCGGCGTCCGAACCGCGCGGGGATTGCAGCAGCCGCTTCACCTGCTCGACGAACTGCGGGGTGGGCTGGCCATCGGACAAGCGCGTGCAGTGAGCCTTGAGAAATACTTCCGGAACGTTGGCGTCGGATTCTGCGGTGTCGTCGACGATCACCGGAACGATGAACGCGCGGTTCTCCGCCATGTCGCGCTTCCGCTCGACGGCCAGCAGCCACTCGCGCCGGAAATAGCCTTCTTCGCGCGCCTGGGTGTTGGCGGAAATGATCGGGACGAACAGCGCGCACTCGCGAATCTGCTTCTTGATCTTGGCATCCCATGCGTCGCCGCCGCGCAGTTCGCTGACATCGAACCAGACTTCGACTCCAAAACCACGAAGCGCCTCAGCGATCCGTCGGGCGGCATCGCCATCCTCCCGCGCGTAGGAAAGGAAGACCGCGCCACTGGATCGTGTCGGTTCAGTCATGTGTGCCGCTAGGTCATGCCGGCAGAGGCTAAGCCTTTCCAGTCAAAACCTTCGGTCGGGCTCAACGGCCCGGCAGCCTCAGGTCGAATTTGATCGCCGCCGTCTGCTCGGGTGCCCGGCCGATCTTGCGCAGGAAGGGCAGCCAGCGCGGGTCCTTGTGGAGGCTGGCAAACTGCCAGCTTACCGCCGTATCGTCCCGTCCCGGGTCGCGGTACTCGACGGATTTTTCCAGCCACTCGAAGGCGCGATCGGCGTCGCCGCGATAAGCGTACACATAGGCGATGTTCCACGAGGAGTCCTTTTCGTATTTCGCGATCAGTTCCGCCAGCGCCGCATCGGATTCGGCGTGCTTTCCCAGCGCATGGTAAACCAAGGACTGGCCGTCCAGCCGCCAGGCGGGGGTGGTCTCCAACTGCATCTCCGCGAGTGCCGCCGCGAGATCACCCTTGCGGAGCAGGGCGCTCCCGATGGAATAGTGCGATTGCGCCCGTCCCGGCGCCAGTCGCAGGGCGGTCTTCAGCGAGGCGATGCCTTCCTCGAAGCGTCCGGCGCGAAGGTAGGCATTGCCGAGTCGCGCGTGCCCCAGGGCGCTCACCGGGTCATGGGCGACGACATATTCCGCCAGGGCAACTGCCTGGTCCAGCCGGCCGAGGTTGCGGGCCAATCCCGCGGCCTCGGAAATGATTTCAACATTGGTAGGATCCAGGGCGAGCGCGCGCGAATAGTACCGAGCCGCAGCAGTCAGGTCACTGTCGTTGGCCCGGGCGATGTATCCCAAGCGCGCATACGCGGCCGCCATATCGGGGTCGAGGGCTAGTGCCTTGTTGACGGCCTCAAGCGCCAGCCGATAGCCCTCTTCGTTGGATACCAAAAGGGCGTCCGCTTGGTTAACATAGCAATCAGCCAATCCGGCCCAGGATGCCGCCAGCGTGGGGTCGATCGCCAGTGCCTGTTTGTGGAGCGCAACCGCCTGTTCCAACGCCTCCGGTGATCCCTGCCGGTTGAGCTGTTTCGCCTGCAGGAAAAGCGCGTATGCCTTCGGATCGGCGGTCTTCGCCTTGGGCGCGGCACCGAGCAACGTGACCTTGAGTTGTCCGACCACGGCGGCGGCAATCTCGTCCTGCACGGCGAAAATATCGTCGAGCGGCCGGTCGTACGTATCGGACCAGAGGTGCTTGTCGGTGCGGGCGTCGATCAATTGCGCGGTGATGCGCAGCCGGTTGCCCGATTTGCGCACCGAGCCTTCGAGGATGTGCGCCACGCCCAGCTCGCGCGCGACTTGGGCAATCTTGACTTCCTTGCCCTTGTACGAAAACGCCGAGCTGCGGGACGTCACCTGCAAGCCGGGAACCTTGGCGAGCAGGTTCAGCAGTTCCTCGGACAAGCCGTCGGCGAAGAACCCCTGGTCGGCGTCCGTGCTCATGTTGACGAAGGGCAGCACGGCAATGGATTTTGCGTCCGCGGTATTGGCCGGTTCGGAGGTCTTAACGGGCGCCGTGGGCGAAGTGGAGGTGGCCGCGCCCGAGTCAGACTTGGGGGCCGGTCGCAGAAGCATGAAGGCGACGAGTCCAACCACCGCGACTCCGAGAGCGACGGTAACAAAGGGAAATGCTTTATTAGCCGGAGTCGCCGGTGAAGCATGCGGTGCGCGGGTGGTCGCCCGGGTGCCGCTCTCCGAAGAGCGCGGGGAGTTCAGCAGTCGTTTCACCTGCTCGACAAATTGCGGCGTCGGTTCGCCACCGGGCAGACGGGTGCAGTGCGCTTTGAGGAACGACTCAGGTACGTTCGCATCCGATTCCCGGGTGTCGTCGACGATAACGGGGACGATGAACGCCCTGTTCTCCGCCATATCCTGTGTGCGATCCACCGCCATGCGCCACTCGCGCCGGAAATATCCCTCCTCGCGGGCCTGGGTGTGGGCGGAAATGATCGGAACGAACAGCGCGCACTCGCGAATCTGCTTCCGGATCTTGGCGTCCCACGCCTCGCCGCCGCGGAGTTCGCTGACGTCGAACCACGCCTCGATTCCAAATCCCCGGAGCGCTTCGGCGATCCGTCGTGCTGCGTCGCCATCCTCCCGGGCATAGGAAAGGAAGACCGCGCCACTGGATCGTGTCGGTTCAGTCATGTGTGCCGCTAGTTCATGTCGGCACGGACCAAGCCTTTCCAGAAAAAACTACCCCGGTGCGAAATGCGTTCAGCCGGTGGGCTGCCAGTTGCGCGTGCCGTGCTCCAGTTTCCAACCGAGCAGCTGCTTGGCGCGGGCGTTGGAAATCAGGGCCGTATGGCCGGACACCGGCGTTTTGAGCGGCACCTTCGGAAAATAGCGGCGCACGAGGTCGGCCGACGGGAGGTGCGACGACGTGTAGTCCGAGGCGATGATCACGGGTTCGCAACCCAGGCCGTCCTTCTCGATCGCCAGCCGGCAGGCGACGGCGAGATCGCGCGAATCGATGTACGACCACAGCACGCGCGCGCGGTCCTCGGGGTGGGTGAGCCGCGCTTCGATGGCGGCGTAGTCCTCGGGGCACACGACGTTGCCGATGCGGAACGAAAGAATCTGCGTGCCGTCGCGTCGATGAAACATCGCCGCGGTGACCTCGTTGATGACCTTGCTCAATCCGTACGTGTCCTCGGGCAGCTGCGGGTGCGCCTCGTCGATCGGCAGGTAGTGCGGATCGAACATTTTGTTCGCGAAGCAAAAGCCGTAGGACGACTCGCTCGATGCGACGACGGCCTTTTTGATGCCGAGCAGGCCGCAGGCTTCGAGCACGTGGTGGGTCGTCAGGCAGTTTATCCGGAAGACCTCATCGTTCGGATTTTCCTGCGGGCGCGGAATCGCCGCCATGTGAATCACGCCATCGTACGGCGTGCGGTTGCCGGAACCGTGGGCGGAAAACGAAGTGACGACCTGGCCGAGGTCCGTGAGATCGGCAACGATGGTCCGGCACTGCGCCACGGCCGGCCGGCGGTTGTCGACGTTGATGACGTCGTAGCCTTCCTCGACGAGATGCTTGATGATCCAGTAGCCGGCTTTGCCGCTGCCGCCGGTGACGATGATGCGTTTCGTGGGCATGGGAAGGGGGAGGGGTTGCGAAAGCACAGCCTGTCCACGGCGGCGCCCGTCGCAAAGCGTTTTTCCGGTCGAACGTTCTCCCTCCCGGTAACATTGGCTTTGCAACGGAGTCGCTTTGGCTGACTTTGGCGCCATGTCGAACCGCCTCGCCCGTGAGAAATCGCCCTACCTGCGCCAGCACGCGGAGAACCCCGTGGACTGGCATGCGTGGGGGGAGGAAGCGTTGGCGAAGGCGCGCGCGGAGCAGAAGCCGGTCTTTCTCAGCATCGGTTACTCGACCTGCCATTGGTGCCATGTGATGGCTCACGAGTCGTTCGAAAGCCCCGAGGTGGCGGCAGTGCTCAACGCCCACTTCGTGCCCGTGAAGGTCGATCGCGAGGAGCGGCCCGATCTCGACCGCGTTTACATGACGTATGTGCAGCACACGACCGGACACGGCGGCTGGCCGATGAGCGTGTGGCTGACCCCCGACGGGAAGCCTTTCTACGGCGGCACCTATTTTCCCCGCGACGACCGGCAGGGCCGCCCCGGTTTCATTTCCGTACTCAACGCCATCGCGCGCCACTGGCAGGAGCAGCGGGAGAAAATCGTGACCGGTGCAAACGAAGTCGTGGAGGCGCTGCGGCGTCACGCCCTCGAAGGCGGGTCGCATGAGAATCACCCCGAAGGCGCGCCGCTGCCGTTCCACGAAGCAGCCGGAGAGGCGATGGAGAAGTGCTTCCAGTATTTTTATGAGACCCACGACGCTCGTTGGGGTGGCTTTGGCAATGCGCCGAAGTTTCCGCGGGCCTCGGTGATCAACTTCCTTTTCCGGGTGGCCGCCTTGCAGGGCACGAAGACCGAGCTCGGGCAGGAGGCGATCAAGCTGGCGGCGCACACCCTGCAACGGATGGCCGAGGGCGGACTGCAGGATCATGTCGGCGGCGGGTTTCACCGCTACTCCGTCGACGAACGCTGGTTCGTGCCGCACTTCGAGAAGATGCTCTATGACCAGGCCCAGATCGCGCTGAACTATCTCGAGGCGAAACAGGCCACGGGCGTGGAAGTCTACGGGTGGATTGCGCGCGGCATTTTCGACTATGTCCTGCGCGACCTCACGAGCCCGCAGGGCGGATTCTACTCGGCGGAGGATGCAGACAGCGCGCCGCCGGAGGCGGCGCGAAGTGGCAAGGAGCAAGGGACAAGTGACAAGAGGGCGGCACACGCCGAGGGCGCGTTCTATGTCTGGACGAAGGCGGAAATCGACGCGGTGCTCGGGGCGGATGCGGAGTTCTTCAGTGCGCTGTTCGGCGTGAAAGCCGGCGGCAACGTCGAGCACGATCCGCAGAACGAGTTTGCCGGCCAGAACGTGCTCATGCAGCAGCACTCGCTGACCGTGGCGGCGCGCGAGCACGGTTTGGACATTTCGGCGGCGGCGGAGAAACTGCTCGGCTGCCTGGGAAAATTGCGCGCGGTGCGTGCCAAGCGTCCCCGGCCCCACCTGGACGACAAGGTCATCACGGCGTGGAACGGCTTGATGATCTCGGCGCTGGCGAAGGGGCATCAGGTGTTGGACGGGGAGGCGGCCCGGCCGGAGGTTTCGCCCTACCTCCAGGCGGCCACGCGGGCAGCGGAATTTATCCAGCGCGAACTGCATGATCCGGCGACCGGCACCCTTTACCGCAGCTGGCGCGAAGGGCGCAGCGACATTCCGGGGTTCGCGGAGGACTATGCATGCCTCATCCAGGGCCTGCTCGATCTATACGAGGCGGGCTTCGAGATCCGCTGGTTGCAATGGGCGGAGAAATTACAGGGGAAGATGGATGAGCTGTTCTGGGATTCCGAACGCGGAGCCTATTTCAATTCCCGGGCGGACGACCCGACCGTGATCGTGCGGATGAAGGAGGACTACGATGGCGCCGAACCCGCGCCGAATTCCGTCGCGGCGTTGAATCTTCTCCGGCTCGACTGGATGCTGGGGGCGGGTAACAGCGCCGGTGAGGGCGCCGCGAGTTATCGCGAACGCGCGCTCAAAACCTTCGAGGCGCTGCGGACCCAATGGAGTCGCGTGCCCCATGCGCTGCCGCAGTTGCTCTGTGCGCTGGAGCTGGCGCTCGTCGAGCCGCGGACAGTGGCCCTGGCGGGCGACCCGCAAAATGCGGGATTCGCGGCACTGGCGGCGGAGCTGCACGGACAACTGGGGCCGCGCCGGGCGATATTTTGTGTGGACGGAGCAGGGGCGCAGCGCTGGCTGGCTGCGCGAAAACCGTATCTGGCGGGGATGAAGCCGTTGGACGGCCGCGCCACGGCCTATTTGTGTGAGAACTACGCGTGCCAGGTGCCGGCGGCGACGGCGGAAGAATTGCGGCAGCAACTGGCCCGGGTCTGAGATAACGGCAGTTTCGGTTTTGCGTCGGCCTGACCCACAGCTACGTTGCACCGGTTGAATCGCGAGATTTCAGACACTCGACCGAGTCGCTGGCTGGGAGTCACGGGCGCCTTTTTGCTGGCGCTGGGCGGACTGGCCCTCGTGGGGCGATTTGCGGGCTGGCCTTTGCTGGTCACGGTGTTTCCCGGTGGAACGCCGATGGCGTTCCACACCGCGGTGAATTTTGTCCTCTGCGGGCTGGCGTTTGTCGCTTACGCCACCGGGCGACATCGCCTGGCACTGACGGCGGCGGTCGTGACAGCGGCGATCGGGATCGTGGTATTGGCGGCGTACATCCTGGCCGAATCGCTGGGCCTCGCCGGGCTGAAATACGACCCCAACTTCCGGGCCACCGGTGTGGGCTTCGACGGGCGAATGTCGCCCAACGCCGCCGCCTCCTTTGCGATGCTGGGGGTGATGCTCTGCCTGATCAGCTTCCAGCGACTGCCCGCCATGGCGATCATTGTCATGGCGTCCCTGGTAACGGCCGTGGCCTTTCTCGCGATCTACGGACACGTCACGGGCCTGCGGGCGACGTTTGCCTGGTGGCGTTACACCGGCATGACGGTGCAGAGCGCCGTGGGATTCGGCGTGGCGGCCAGTGCGATTTTGTACTGGGTCTGGCGGCGGCTGCCGGTGGAGCGCCGGGAGGTGATCGGCTCGCTGCCATTCTTTGCCACCGCGGGCAGTGTGATCGTCGTCGTGGGAATAACCGCCTATGTCAGCAACCAGACCCAGATCGCTTCCCAAAAACTGGTCAGCCGCTCCTACGAGGTCATTTCCTCCGTGAATTACGTGGAGCTCTGCATCACCCGGATGGAGTCGTCGGCACGGGCCTTCGTCCTGGGGCGTGACGAGGCGTTCACGGAGTTCTACACCGACATCGAGAAACGGGGGCTCAACGAGATGGACCGGCTGCGCGATTTCGTGGCCGACAATCCCGTCCAGATCGCCAACTACCAGCGGCTCGATCAGCTCACCGCCGACAAGCGCCGCTACATGCGCCGGGTGATGGATGAGATGCGGGCGGAAACCGGCCCGCTGGCGATCGAGCGTTCGCGCGTGCCCACCGGTCCGAACCTGATGGAGGAAATCCGCGACCTGGTGAACGTCATGGAGCGGCACGAGCGCGCCCTCCTGAAGGAGCGGAATGCGGATACGGAGCGCGTGGCGGAACAGACCAACCGGATTCTCCTGCTCGGCAACGCGGTGGCGCTGGGGTTCTTCCTGGCTGCGCTGGTGGTGATCCAGCGGGCCCAGCGCGGGCGTCTCGCCGCGCAGGCTGGCTTGCGGCGGGCCAATGAAAACCTGGAGCAACGGGTGGAGGAGCGCACGCGCGAGCTCCGGCAGCGCGAACACAGCCTGCGGTTCCTCGCGGACGCCATTCCCCAGCTGGTCTGGACGACGCAAACCGACGGGGCGGTGCCGGCGGAGACCTTCAACCGCGGGTGGACGGAATACACCGGGATCAGTGAGGAGCAGTCGAGGAACAGTGGATGGCTGAAGGCCGTGCATCCCGACGATGCGGCCGCCACCACGAATTCGTGGCGGGAAATGCTGCGCACCGGCCGGGAGGGCGCGGGCGAATACCGCGTGCGCCGCGCCAGCGACGGCGCTTTCCGCTGGCATCTCTGGCAGGCGCGGCCGGAACGCGACAATCTCGGGCGGATCTTCCGCTGGATCGGGACTTCTACCGATATTCACGACCGCAAGGAGGCGCAGGTCGTGCTAGAACAGCAGGTGGCGGAGCGCACCGCCGAGCTCGGTTCCGTGACCCGCCTGCAACGGGGAATCCTCGACGGTACGCTGCTGGGCATCATCGCCACGGCATCGGACGGCATCATTCGGGAGTTCAATGCCGGCGCCGAATGGATGCTCGGCTACAAGCGCGACGAGATGATCGGCTGGCACACGCCGGCGATCCTGTGCGATCGCGCGGATGTCGAAGCGCGGGCGGCCGAGTTGTCCCGCGAGCTCGGCCAGCCGGTCGACGCCGGCTTCGAGGTGTTCAGCGCGCGTCCCCGGCTGGGCTTTGTGGAGGAACGGAGCTGGACCGCCGTGCGCAAGGACGGTTCGCGCTTCCCAGTGTTGCTCAGCGTAACCGCGCTCGTGGATGAGAACCGGGTAGCCACGGGATTTCTCGCCATCGTGCAGGACTTGACGGAGCGCAACCAAGCGGAACGTGCGCTGCGCGACAGCGAGGAGCGCACGCGGCTCTTCGCCGAGCATGCCCCGGCTTCGGTGGCGATGTTCGACCGGGAAATGCGCTACCTCGTCGTCAGCCAGCAGTGGTTGCGCGACTACCGGCTCGTGGGACATGACCTCATCGGGCGGAGCCATTACGACGTGTTTCCCGAGGTATCGGAGCACTGGAAGGCCATCCACCGCCGCTGCCTGGCTGGGGCGACGGAGTTCAACGAGTCGGATCCCTTCGACCGGGCTGACGGCACCCGGCAATGGCTGAGCTGGCGCGTGCAGCCCTGGCACAATTCCGCGGGCGGGATCGGCGGCATCGTCATGTTCACCGAGGACATCACCCGCCAGCGCGTGGCGGCGGAAGCCCTGGCCGAGAGCGAGGAGCGCTTCCGCAGCGCGTTCAATTATGCGGGCATCGGCATGGCGATCGTCGGGTTGGACGGACGCTGGGTCCGGGTGAACAAGACCCTTTGCGACATTGTCGGCTACGACGAGGCGGCGCTGCTGCAAAAGACCTTCCAGGACATCACGCATCCCGACGACCTGGCGGCCGACCTGGTTCACCTGGAGGGCCTGCTCGCAGGCACGCAGCGATTCTACCACCTGGAAAAAAGATACATCCACCGCGATGGGCGCACCGTGTGGGTCAGGCTCACGGTGTCGCTCGTGCGGGATTTCGACGGCCGGCCGGTGCATCTCGTTTCCCAAATCGAGGACATCACGGACCGGAAGGAGCTGCTCGACAACCTCGCGCAGGCGCGCGACCAGGCGCTCGCGGCCTCGCGGATGAAATCCGAGTTCCTGGCCAACGTGAGCCACGAAATCCGTACGCCGATGAACGGCATCATCGGCATGACCGGCCTGCTGATGGATACGCCGCTGAACACCGACCAGCGTGAAATGGCGAACGTCGTGCAGAGCAGCGCCCAAGGGCTGCTGACCATCATCAACGACGTGCTCGATTTCTCCAAGATTGAGGCCGGCAAGCTGCGGCTGGACGAAAGCGACTTCGAATTGCACCAGCTGGTGGAGGAAACCCTGAGCCTGCTCGCCCCCCACGCCCACCAGAAGCGGCTGGAACTCATCTCGGACTTCGCGGTGGGTGTCGCGACCGCCTTTCACGGTGATTCCGGCCGAATCCGTCAGGTGCTCACCAACCTGACCGGCAACGCCATCAAGTTCACCGAGGCGGGGGAAGTGGTGGTCACCGTGCGCTGCCAGCACCTGACGGAGGAACAGGGGAGGGTGCGCATTGAGGTGCGGGATACGGGCATCGGCATCGCGCCGCACCTGCAGGCAAGATTGTTCCAGGCGTTCACCCAGGCGGACGGCACGACGACGCGCCGATACGGCGGCACCGGGCTCGGCCTCGCCATTTCCCGGCAGCTGGTGCAGCTGATGGGCGGTGAGATCGGCCTGGAGAGCGAGCCGGGACGGGGATCGACCTTCTGGTTCCACCTTCCGCTGCGCCGGATCCAGCGGGTCCCGGCTTCCGAGGGGCTGCCCGCCTTGCCCCCGGCGTTCAGCGTCCTGGCGGTGGATGACAACGGGACCAATCGCAAGATCCTGAACAGCCAGCTGGCCCGGTTCGGCATCGCCGCCCGCTTTGCGACCAATGCCGCGGAGGCGCTCGACCTGTTGCGCGCCGCCGCCAGCGAAGGCCGGCCCTTCCAGGCGGCGTTGCTCGATTGGCAGATGCCTGGAACCGATGGCATCGCCCTCGCCCGGCAGATTCGCGCAGACCCGGCGATTTCCGCGGTGCCCTTGCTGATGTTGTCGTCCTCCAGCATGACGATCGAGCCGGGGGTGGCCGAGGCCATCAACTTTGCCGCCGTGCTGGCGAAGCCCGTGCGCGAGACGCAGCTGCATCGCGCGCTCCTGCAGGTTGCCGGCAGCGGGGCGGCGGTATCGGAGGATGCCCGGCCGGCGCGCGCCCGGCGCAGTGGTTACAAGCTCCTGGTGGCCGAGGACAACGAGGCCAACCAGCTCGTCATCCGCCGCATGCTCGACAAGCTCGGGCACACGTGCGAAATCGCCGCGGACGGCCAGGCGGTGCTCGACTGGCTGGCGCGGGAACCTTTCGACGCCATCATCATGGACTGCCAGATGCCGCTCATGGATGGCTATACGGCGACGCGGCACATCCGTGCCGGAGACGTGCCGAAATTGAACCCCCGCATTCCCATCATCGCACTCACGGCTTACGCCATGCCCAGCGACCGGGCGCGGTGCATTTCCGCCGGCATGGACGATTACGTGTCCAAACCGGTTCACCAGGAGTTGCTGCGGGAGGCACTGGAGCGGGTCGGATTGCAGGCGAACACCGGGCGCGAGCGCGAGAAGAAGCCGCGTGCGGCACAGGAGTCCCCGCCGACGCCCCCGGCCGACGTGCTCGATCCCGCGCAGGTGAAACAGCTGCGCGACCTGCCGGGGCGCGGCCACGCCACGCTGTGGGAGGAACTCACCGGCACCTTCCTGCAGGACGCGCCCCAGACGCTGGCGCAACTGGTCGAACTCGCCGAGCAACGCAGCCAGGACAAATTTGCGATGCTCGCCCACCGGTTCGCCGGCAGCAGTGCGAACCTGGGCGGCCGGGCGCTGCGCCGGACAGCCATTGCACTGGAGAAGGCAGCCCGCCAGGGTGCGTGGACGGAAGTGTCCGGCCTGCTGCTCGAACTCGACCGTGAATGGGAACGCTTTCGCTACGCCGTCCAAAACCAGCCGGTCACCCCCTCCGCATGAAAATACTGATCGCCGAAGACGACCTGATTGCCCGCGCCGTGTTGGAAGCCTCCCTGCGCAAACTCGGCCACGAGCCCGAGGCGTACACGGACGGCGAAGCCGCCTGGACCGCGTTCCAGCGTGAACCGCAGCGGGTGGTGATCAGCGACTGGTTGATGCCGGGAATCGACGGCCTCGAACTCTGCCGCCGCGTGCGCGCGGAAAAGAGCGAATACACCTACTTCATCCTGCTATCCAACCTGTCGTCGAGCGGGGGCAACCTTTCCCAAGCCATCGATGCCGGCGTGGACGATTTCCTGAACAAGCCGGTGAATCCCGACGAACTGCGCCTGCGCCTGCACGTGGCCGAGCGCATCCTGGATTACGTCAAGCAGGTGCAACAGCTCGAGTCGTTCATCCCGATCTGCTCCTACTGCAAGAAAGTGCGCGACGACGAAAACTATTGGGACCGGATCGAAAACTTCATCAATGCGCGCACCGGTTCGCAGTTCAGCCACGGCATCTGCCCGGACTGCTACAACCAGCTGCTTGTCCCGCAAATGAAGGCCCAGGGCCTGCACCCGCCGCCCCCGCCCAGCACGGAGCGCATGCGGTAGCTACGGCGCGAGGGCTTCGCGGACCAAGCGGTCGTCGCCGTCATTCGGCGCGGGTTTCACCCCGAGCGCGGCGCAGAGCAAATTGTAGACGTGGATGTTTTCCACGTCGGCGAATTCATGGCCGCGCTTGAAGGACGGCCCGCTGGCGACGAACAGCGCGCCCATGTTGGTCGATGCGGGATCGAAACCGTGGGTCCCTTTTTCGAAGGTGACTCGCCGGGTCCGGAGAAACTCGTGGCTCGTGATATACCAGCCGGGACTGGCGCTGAGGATCACCGGCGCGATGCGATCACTCGCGCGGAAATGCAGGCGCTCCGGCACTTCATTGCGCAGCCAGACGTTGAGTTCGGGATGCTTGCCGCGGAACCGGGCGGCCAGTTGCTCGGGGGTCTCTGTTTTCGGTCGGAGACCCGCGTTGGGACCGGCGGAATCCACGTCGAACGATTTCAAATCGGCGTAGTCGTCCATGAAAATGACGCGGTCCGGGCTGATCGGCTCCATGCCGTGGTCCGACACGATGACGAAGTCGGTGCGATCGCCGAGGCCGAGCTTGGCGAGGCCTTCGATCAGGCGGCCGATGGCCGCATCGGCTTCGAGCACCGCCGCCGCCGTCTCCGGTGCTTCCGGTCCGAAGTCATGTCCCTTGGTATCCACGAGGTCGAAGTAGAGCGTGGCGAAGCGCGGCCGTTGTGCCGGCGGCAGGCTCAGCCACACCAGCAGCCCGTCCACCCGCTCGGCGCACGTGAGCTGCTTGGTGAAGGGCTTGTAGAAGCTCGGGTGGACTCCGTGATTGGGCGCCTCGGACCCGGGCCAGAAGTAGCAGGCGCTGCGCACGCCCTGCAGTTCCGCGGTGGTCCACACCGGTTCGCCACCGGCCCACCAGCGCGGATCGACGGACGCTTCGTGGGTCTTGTAGGCGAATTTCGCTTTCAGGTCCGGATCGTAGAAATAGTTGCCGACGATGCCGTGGTGTTCCGGACGAAGGCCGGTCACGAGCGTGTAGTGATTGGGAAAAGTGAGCGAGGGGAAGCTCGGCGTCATCCGGCGGGCGTGGACGCCGCCGGCGGCGAGCCGCTGCAGGTTGGGCGCCGGGTGCATCGCAAGGTAGTCCCAGCGGAAACCGTCGATGGAAATGAGCACCAGCAGGTCGCTGCGCGGAGTGGCCCGCGGAGCGGTGGCACAGGATGCCAGACCGAGCCAGCAGGCGGCGAGGAGAAGGACGACGGAAAGGCGCTTCATGCGGAGGTGATCAGGCCCAACGTTTGCAGAGCCGGGCGGGAAGTGAAGAATAACTTCGCGCCGCGGGACAACTTTGGTTGAGTTTCTCCATGACCGATGCGGAAAGACTCACCCGGCTCGAAGAGCGCTATGCCCACTTGCAGCGGCACGCCGCCGAACAGGACAAGGTGATGATGGAACTGGGCGAGGAAATCATCCGCCTCAAGAAGGAGCTGGCAATACTGCGCGGCCAGATGTCGACCTCGCCGGGCGGGAGCGAAGATTTGCCCAAGGACGAGCGGCCGCCGCATTATTGAGCCGGACCCGCTGTGGGGACGCGGCGCCCTCGCCGCGTCTTTCGGTGGCCGGAGCGAGGGCGCTCCGGCTCCTTTGCGATCAGAACAGCGCGGTAATTTCCGTGTGGCGGCCGGGATCGAGCGTCAGCTCGCCCGAGAGCGCGGCGGACTCGTCGTTCTTATAGAGCTTGATGCGCACGGGGCTCGCCGCGTCGTGCGTGTGCCAGCCCCACTTGCCGATGGAGACGAATTGCATCGGAACGCCGCGATCCCAGCTCAGGCCCGGGCCGTCGCCGCGGATGAACAGCTTGTTGCCGATGCCGATGTACGCCGTGGCGAGCAGGCGCGTGGCGCCATCGGTGGAGGACGAGGTTTCGCCTCCCGATGCGGTCGCATGGCCGTTGCCTTCGCTGGCAGAAGCGGGGGTTTCGCGAAGCACCTCGGTGGCGACGGCGACAGGTTCGACGAACGTCTCCGACATCGCGGCGAGCGTCTCCTCGGGCCGGGCCTTGCGCGGGGCGCGGGGTTTCTTCGGCTTCGTGTCCGCGTGCACCGGCTCACCGTTGGCGGGCGGCTCGGCCGCGGGCGGGATTGTTTCCACGGCCAGGACGACCGGTTCGCTGGCGATGGCGCTCGCGAAACTGGCAATCGCCTCGCTGGCTTCAAGCGAAGCCGGGGGTTCCGGCTCAGGATGCCGGGGGGCCTTTGCCGGGGTTGCCGCCGGAGCCCGGTTTAGGTCGGAAAGCCTTTCATCGAGGTGCCGGGCAAAAGTCGAAAATTTTTCATCCAGCTTGGCGGTGGCTTCACCGGTGCCGGTCTGCAATTTCGCAAGGGTGTCCTGCGCGGTGGCGAGTTGCTTGCGGGTGGAGGCTTCCAGGGCCGACCACTCGGCCGTGGCCTTCGAGATTTTTTCCGCGACAGCCTTGAGCTGGCCGCTGTTGGCGGCGCGCAATTCCTCGAGTTCGCGTTCGAGCGCCTCGCGCTCCTCGTTCTCCTTTGCAGCGAGCGCCTCGTTGAACTCCGCGAGTTTCTCCTGCATCCGGTACGGCAGGGTCTCCGCATCGCGGGCGGATTTGTGCACCGCCTCCTCGACGGCCTTGATCTGCGCGGCGGCGCGCGCGAGGCTTTCCCCGGCGGCGGCGAGGCGCGCGATCTGTCCTTCCACCTGTTCGCGCACGGCGCGCGTGGACTCGGCCTGTTTGGCGGCTTCGTCGAGGAGGAAGGGAATCATCGACGACATGATGGCGAGCACGGCACAAAGCACGGCGCTGACAAAGGGCAGCGGGGCGTAGGGGTCCTTGGCGAAAAAGACGATGATGAAGGCCACCAACAACAGGCCGGCATCGATCGCCAGGAACAACATCCACTTGGGGATGCGAGGTTCGATGGGAGATTTCATAGGCGGTTCCGCGCGGGGATGTTTTCGAGCGGAGCCGGCGTTTTCTCAAGGCTAAAGGCGGGCGGAGCGGAAAGAGCGTCGCCGGAATACGGCTTGAGACCGGCGCAGGCGGGTGCATGCTTCCGGCGTGCCGGATAACTTTCCCCACTTCGTGCGCGTGGATCGCGATGGGCGGAGGGCGGGCGGGCGCCACTTTGTGGTGCACACCCACGATCCCAAATTCACCCTCGAGCTGGCGCCGGACGCCGATGCGCCGGACAAGGTCGGCCGGGGCGTCATCAAGCGGGTGTGCGTGCCGAATTCCTGGGCCGGAGACTACGCCCGCTACGCCAAGCTGCTCGCGGCGGCGCAGGATTTCTTCGTCCAGTCGGGCGCAAGACAAAGCCCGCCCGCGCGTTGAGGATCAGGCGGCGACTTCGAACTTCTCCTTGATGGCGGCGAGGAGGCGCGCCCATTCGGCGGGACTCAGGTCGTTTTTGTATTCGGGGGCGATCTGCCGGTGGTCGGTCATCCAGTCGGCCGTCCAGCCGTAGCGCGTCCAGCGTTCCTCGAGCCATTCCAGTGCCGACTCGATTTGGGCGGGCGTGAGCGAGGTGCGGCCGGTGCTGCCGGCGAACGCGCACCCCAGGAGAAAGTCGTTGCAGTCCTTGCGCCCGCGGAACTTCGCGGTCCCCGTGTGCCAGGCCACATGCTCATCCGGCACGAAGGTGCAGCGCCTGCCGCCGAGGTCGATCAGGCAGTGATAGCTGAGCTTGCTGGCCGGGTTCAGGATGAGCGCCGTCGCGTCCGAGAAGTTCTCGACCCGGTGGTGGAAGCAAACGCCCAGCCGCTCGTGCACCGACATGGGGTCACGATTGGGGGTGGGCTGGTGGCAATGGGTAACGGGCACGGCAAAACGTAGACACCGGATCCTCTTGAGAGAGCCGGCCCGCCGAAGGGTTCCCGTGATTAACAGGGGACTTACAACCGACGCCAGATTGTGGCGCACAGCGAGATAAGCATGCCGACGCGGATAGAGCCTTCAAACGTGAGGATGACGAGCGTCCACTTCAGGCTGGCGGTCGAGCGCAGCGCGTAGCCGATGGCGGTCGTCGCCAGCAGGACGACGCCCTGGGCCCGGCCGACCGGGTGGAGCAGCAACGTGCACATCCAAATCCCATAGGCCAGCAATCCGCCCGCCCAAGTGGCGGCCATCCAGCTTTTCATCGGCAACTCGCGCGGGTCAGCGTTGATTTTGATCTGTTTGATCCCGAGGTAACGTTCGCCGACGTAGAGCTGCCAAAACTCGAAAAGGAGGAAAATCGGGGCGAGCAGGGCAAAGGGATTCATGGCGCGATGCGACCGGCGGACCGAGCAAACCGCGACCGTCAGGACCAAGCCAGAACTTATTCGCGGTGGCCGACCGAGGACGAAAAACGGGTAATGGGTCCATTGGTGGAACCTGCGCTCCGCGCAGGTTCAGCCCGCGCGGAGCGCGGGCTCCATCCCGAACCGATCGCCGCATCGCGACGTGAAACCGACCAACTGCCGAAAAACGGATGGCGTTTTCGCTGGTTGCCTGCACACTGGTATCAGGTCGAGAATGCAGCTTCCGGAACGGTCGCAACCTTACCCCCAAGGTCACCATGGATATCGCAATGTTCCTGTTGAAGTACCTCTTTGCGTCACTCGTGGCGGGCGCGTTGGGGGGATTGGCGATGGAGGGCGTCATGTGGCTCATTTCCCGGGCCGGACTGGCGCGCGGCGACATGATCCTGGCGCTGGGCAGCCTGCTCAGCAAATCCCGCGAAAACGCCTATCGCGTGGGCCTGGTCATTCACGCCACCGCGGCGATCGGGTTCGCGCTGGTTTACACGTTGCTGATGGTGACGCTCGGTTACACGCACCTGCCGATGTCCATCATGCTGGGCCTCGGTGTCGGCGTGCTGCACGGCATCATTGTGAGCCTGATGCTCGTGTGGGTGGTGGCGGACCGGCATCCGTTGGAGGAGTTTCAGGAAGCCGACCTGCTCGTCGGTCTCAGCCACCTCGCCGGCCACGCAGCGTACGGCGCCGTGGTGGGCCTGGTGGTCGGCCTGCTGCCGCTGGTGTAGGCCATTGAAAGGTTTGAAAGTTTCTGCAACTCCGGCGGCGACCACCGGGTTCTTGAGGCCAGCAACCCGCGTTTATGCTATCCGACCTTCGCCTTACCCTGAGGGCTCTCGCAAAGAGCCCGACTTTCGCCGCTGTCGCGGTTTTCACGCTGATGCTGGGCATCGGCGTCAACGCGGCGATGTTCTCCATCGTCAACGCCGTCATGCTGCGCGGGTTGCCGTTTCCCCAACAGGATCGACTCGTCCATCTCGAGCAGAACAACCCGGTCGACAATATCGACAGCATGGAGGTGTCCTATCAGGACTACATGGACTACCGCGCCGGCCAGACCACCATGCAGGGACTGGCGGCCTACTACGACGGCACGCTCACACTCAGCGGCCCCGGCCAGGATCCCGAGCGGGTTTCCGGCACGTACATTTCCGCGGGCGGACCCGAGATGATTGGCGTGGGTCCGTCGCTGGGGCGATGGTTCAAGCCCGAGGATGACCACGCGAGCGCGCCGCCGACCATCGTGCTGGGCTACGCTTTCTGGCAGAATCGCTACAAATCCGATCCGGCGATTGTCGGGCAGCAGCTCAAGATCAACGGCGAGTGGGGCACGGTCATCGGCATCGGTCCGGTGGACTACCGGTTTCCCAACAACGCCGACGCCTGGGTTCCGTTGCGCTACAAGAAAACCGACGACAAGCGTGACGTGCGCTATCTCGAGGTGCTGGGCCGGTTGAAAGACGGTGTTACGATCGACCAGGTGCGCGCTGAGTTCGCCACGCTCAACCAGCGCCTCGTGGCCGCCCATCCCGATACGCACAAGAACCTCGGGATCACGGTCAAGCCGCTGCGGGACGAATTCGTGGGGGACGACACGCGCCGGCTGCTGCTCATCATGTTGGGCGCGGTGTTCTTCGTTCTGGTAATCGCCTGCGTCAACGTGGCGAACCTGCTGCTGGCCCGGGCGGCGACGCGCGAAAAGGAAATGGCCATTCGCGCGGCGATCGGCGCCGGTCGCGGCCGCATTGTGCGGCTGCTGTTGGTGGAGAGCCTGGTGCTTTCATCGGCCGGGGCCGCCGGCGGCCTCGGGCTGGCGTTCTGGTTGATGAAGCTGTTCCGGGATTACATCAATTCCAACGACCCGGCGCCTTACTGGATGATCTGGAACGTCGACGCCACCGGCGTGCTCTACGTCGGAATCCTGGCGGTGGTGACCTGTGTATTGGCCGGTCTTTTCCCGGCGCTGCGGATTTCGAAGCCGGACCTCAACTCCGTGCTCAAGGACGCCGGGCGTGGCTCGACCGGCGGCAGCCTCAGCCGTTTCACCCGCATCCTGGTGGTGGCGGAGATCGCGCTCTCGTGCGTGCTGTTGATTCTCGCCGGCCTGACCATCCATTCGATCATCAAGATCCAGACCGCGAGCCTCGGGTTCGACCCGCGCGGCGTCATGACCGCGCGCGTGGCGCTGCCTGATACCGAATACAAGGAGGAGGCCAAGCAACGGGTGTTTTTCCAGGAACTGCGCAACCGCCTGGCCGCCCGGCCGGAGTTCGAGGCCGTCGGCGTGGCGGACAATCCGCCGACCTGGAACAACCGCACCAGCGTCCTGATCGAAGGTCGCGCCCCGAATGCCTCGGGCAAGGGCAACACGTACGCGTCGTTCACCACGATTTCCCCGGGCTATTTCGGCGCGATGAATATCCGGCTGTTGCAGGGCAGGGAGTTCACCGATGCCGACGTGGCGTCGGCGCAGGGCGTGGCCGTGGTCAGCACGAGCATGGCCCAGCAGTACTGGCCCAACGAAAATCCGCTCGGGAAACGCTTCCGGCGCGGAACCCCCGAGGAGAAGGATCCCGGCCCGTGGCTGACGGTGGCGGGCGTCGTGCCCGATACGTTGAAGGGCCAGTTCGACAGCCGGACCTGGCCGCAGGTTTATGTCTGCTATCTCCAAGCCACCGGGGCGACGCAGCGCATGACGGTCTTCGCCAAAGTGCGCAGCGGTGACCCGGCCGTGACGACGCAGCTGCTCCGTTCCACGGTGCGCGAGTTGAACGACGATCTGCCGATATATTTTGCGCAGACCCTCGCCAAGATGGTGGATCAGGCGAAATTCTTCAAAAAACTCTTCGGCTGGATTTTCGGCATCTTCGGCGGCGTGGCCCTGGTGCTGGCGGGAGTCGGACTCTACGGTGTGATGGCTTACAGTGTTGCCCAGCGCACGCAGGAAATCGGCGTGCGCGTGGCCCTCGGGGCCGGTCCGGGCGACGTGCTGCGGCTCATCCTGCGGGAAGGCGGTGTGCGGCTCTTGATCGGCCTCGCGATCGGCAGTGTGCTCGGATTTTTCGGCACCAAGCTGCTGGAGTCGGAACTTTACGGTGTCGGGGCCGGCGATCCCGCGACTTTCGCAACGACCCTGGTGGTGCTCGGTTCGATCGGCATGCTGGCGACGTTGGTGCCGGCGCTGCGCGCCCTGCGGGTGAACCCGGTCATCGCATTGCGGAACGAGTAAGTCCGAGTTGCGGAAATTTTTGGGGACGCGGCGCCCTCGCCGCGTCTCGACCGGGGCGAGGGCGCCCCGGCCCCAATAGAGAGTCGGCCCGGGAACGACGGGATCACTTCCCGCCGTACCAGACGCCGCGGCGCCAGTTGTGGCGGCGCAACTTGGTGACAAGAGCATCCGGCATCGCTGGCAGGTCGCTCACGCCGCAATTCGCCTCGGCCTGCGAAATGTTGCGGATGCCGGGAATGACCGTCGAAACCGCCGGATGCGCGAGCACCCACTTGAGCGCGGCTTGGGGCAGCGTGTAACCTGACCCGACAAGGTCCTTTTTGATTTCATCCGCGTGTGCAATCGCCCGCCCGAGTCGGTCGCCCTCGAAATATTTGGCGCGGAAATCATCCGGCGCGAATTTTGTTTCCGGCGTGAATTTGCCCGTGAGGGCGCCTTCGTCGAAGGCCACCCGGACGATGATACCTACGCCGCATTCCTTCGCCACATCGAGCAGCTCGGCCGCCGGCTCCTGGTCGAACAGATTGTAGATCACCTGGACCGCGTCGACCCAGCCGCCGCGCATCAGGTCGATAACACTGTTTTGGTCCTGCTCCGGCGTGGAGATGCCGATCAATCCCAGCTTCCCCTCGCGCTGCAGGGTGCGGAGAATCTTGAACGGCGTTGGATTGCGATTCCACGCGCGAGTCCACGTGTGCAATTGGAGCAGATCGATGCGCTCGCTGCCGAGGTTCCTCAGTCGCTCGGCGACATTCGCGCGCAGGTAGGCTTCGGAATAGCGTTCGTCGGCCTTGCAGTAGGGCGAAGGCGGCCACTCGCCCGCGGCGGGCGGGGTTTTGGTGGCGACGAAAATCTTTTCCTTCTTACCGGATTTGGCGCGCTCCTTCAGCACCTGCGCGATGATCCGTTCGCTGCGGCCGTTGCCGTAGCCCGCGGCGGTGTCGATGAAGTTGCACCCGAGATCGAGCGCCCGGTGCAGCGCGGCGATCGAATCGGTGTCGGCTTGCTCGCCCCAGGATCCGCCGATTGCCCAGGCGCCAAAACCGATTTCAGAGCAATTGACGCTGTGTTTGCCGAACGCGCGATAGTTCATCTTTGAAGACCGGTTGAGAGTTGAGGGTTGAGCGGCTGACGCGCCATCCACAGGCCTAGGCGAGCGCTTGTTCAAGGTCGGCGAGCAGGTCGTCGACGTGCTCCAACCCGACTGAGAAGCGCAGGAGATTATCCGGCGTGGGCGAATCGGGACCCTCGATCGGCTTGCGATGCTCGATGAGGCTTTCGACGCCGCCCAGGCTGGTGGCGCGGGTAATAAGTTTCAAACGGCCGGCCGTCGCGCGCGCGGCATCGAAGCCGCCGCGCACCTCGAACGACAGCATTGCGCCGCCCGAGGCCATTTGCTGCAGCGCGACGAGATGGCCGGGATGCGAGGGCAGGCTTGGGTAGTGGACCTTCTCGACCTTCGGGTGCGCCGACAGCCATGCGGCTATCTTGGCGGCCGTTTCTGACTGCGCGCGGACACGAATCGGCAGGGTCGCAAGACTGCGCAGGAGAAGCCAGGAATCGAAGGGCGCGGTGACCGCGCCGCCGAGTTTTTGCCAATCGCGTACGCGCGTCACCCATTCGGCGGGCGCGTCCGCGCCGAAGATCAAGGCGCCGCCGAGCACGTCGCTGTGTCCCCCGATATACTTGGTGGTCGAGTGCATCGAGACGTGCGCGCCCAGAGCGAGCGGTTGGGTGAGAATCGGTGTTGCCCAAGTGTTGTCCGCGACGACCAATGCGCCCGAGGCGCGCGCGAGTTTGGCGATGGCGGCGAGGTCGGCGATCTTGAGGCGAGGATTGGAGGGCGTTTCCAGCCAAACGAGCCGCACCGCGCTTTCCTTGAAGGCGCGCTCGACGACCGCGAGGTCGCTGAAATCGAGAAACCCGGCCTTGAGCCCCCAGCGCGTGAACTCGCCTTTCACCAGGGCGCGCGTGCCATGGTAGATGTCATCGGGAAACAGCACGCGATCGCCCGGGGCGAGCGACTGGAGGATGGCGGCAGTGGCAGCCTGGCCGGACGCGAAGGCCATCGCCTCCTTGCCGCCTTCGAGCGCGGCGAGCGCTTCCTCGAGCGCGCGGCGATTGGGCGATTCCGTCCGCGAATAGACGTAGCCGCGCGGCATGGTGCCGTCGGCGTTGCGCTCGAACGTGGTCGAGAAAACCAGGCTGGGCGTCACCGCGCCGGTGGTCGGGTCGACGCGCCGGCCGGCGTGCACTGCAAGGGTGTCGGAATGGGGCGAGTTGGGCATGACGGTAAGGAGCTGACTAACGGAGGAGCAGCGGGCAGGCCAGCCTTGGTTGTAGACACGGTACAGCCGGTTCGATTGGCAGAACATACACCGATGTCCGGTCGAGCCGCGGAATCTGACCAGAACGGCCTCTGCAAGCAGGGTCCATACACAAGCCAACCGGTCCACCCGACTCAGGCCGGCATCGTGCGTTCCTGCGGGCGGGCGCTGAATTCGCGGGTGTGGACCGTGCCGGCGGGAAGCGGCTGGCTGAAGCGATCGATCAGCCGGCGGCGCCATTTGTTGGGAGTGAAATGATTCCGGGCCTTGTACTCGCGGCAAAGATGGCTGGCGTTGGCGTAGCCGCACAGGCGGGCGACTTCCTCCAGCGTGAGTGCTGAGCGCCCCATGAGTTCCTGGGCTTTCTCGAGGCGGATGCCCTGGAAAATTTCCTTCGGACTGCTGTGGCGCGATTGCCAGAACAGCCGGCGCAGGTGGCTCGGAGAAATGTGAATGGCATCGGCGACTTCCTTCACCGACGGATGGCGGGCGAGGTGCTCGGCATACCAGGAGAGGGCGTGTTCGACTTTGAAATGGGCGAGGTCGGTCAGCGCGGGCGACTGGCCGCCGAATTGTTCGCCACGGAGCGCCAGCAGCGAGAGGTCCATCAGGTGTCGCTGAAAATACAGGGTGCTGAGGGAATTGGGCCGGCAGAAATGCGGCTCGAGTTCCGCGGCCATCGCGAGCAACTGCGCGATGTCCTCGGAGGCGATCGGCGTTTCAAGCCAGCCCTTGCGGCGCACGACCTCGTCGAGCGGGTAAGGGACGCTGCCGAAATGAAACGACATCCGATGGTAGGTGTGGCGGCCGTCGTCAGCCCAGGCGTGGGCGCACTCCGGCGCGAAGACCCAGAGCGTGTGCTCACGCATGACGGGTTTTTCCCCGTCGCGAAAAACGGCGCCGCACTTGCCGTCGATGACCGCGTAGAATTCCCAGTTGGTGCGAGTGTTGCAGCGCATGCCATTTTTCCAGCGAATGCGGCCGTTGGCGAAGTAACGCAACATGGGGGTAGTAGCGTGAGGCTGCGACAATAATGCCCGGTCGGGGAAACGCAGCCAGTCGACGGTTATCGGCCAGTCCGACCGTTCGTAAAAAAAGGCCGGCACCCGAGGGTGCCGGCCTGAACCGAAATGCGATGGCGCTGCGCCGGATCAGAAGGTGTAGTTAAACGTCGCGCGCAATTCTTGCGGCGTACCCACCGCGATGGCAGTACGGCTGCCGCCGACCGCGATATACTCCTCGTCGAACAGGTTGTTGCACTGCAGACGTGCGGCCCAGTTCTTCGCCTTGTAGTAGACGCCCAGGTTGACGAGCGTGCGGCCATCATACTTGTAGGAGGCTTGTTGCGGCACAAAGCCCGGTGCGACGCCGGGGTAGGTCTCCGTCACGCCGGCGAGCGGCTTGGTGGTGGTGAGGGCCGTGACGCTTTCGCCGACCATGTCGCTCTTGGAATCGACGGCGATGTTCACGCCGAATCCGGACAGCATGCCGTCGGTGAAATGATAATCGGCGAAGAACGCCCAGATCTTGTCCGGCACTGCGCGAATCCGCACGCCCGTCGGTTGGCGATAGGTGAAGTCGGACATGTTGCCGATCAGCGTGAGGTTCTTGGTCACCGCCCAGCTCGCCTCGGCCTCCCAGCCTTTCGAAATGACGTCGAGGAACGTGCTCGTCGGGAGCAGATTCGCCGCCGCCTGGTTGCCTTGGGAAACGAGGACGTAGTATTCGCTGTTCGGCACCGGATAGTTGGTCTGCGTGATTTCGAAGTGGCAGATCGAGAACGTCAGGCTGTCGTTGAAGAACGATCCCTTGATGCCGTATTCGTCCTGTTCGCCGGCGGCCGGCTTGTAGGGCGGGTTGGCATTGTCCGCGAGGTTGGCGTTACCCGCCTGGAGCGAACCGGGCATCGTGTCGCCCGACGTGTTGTGGCTGTAGTAAAGGGTGACGGGCTTGATCGGCCGGATGAGAATACCGTAGCTCACCGCGTTGCTGGTGATGTCGAGGGTCTTGTCGACCGCCGCCGCGGGAAGATTGGTGGTGTCCGTGCGGGTGAGGGTGCCGAAGTATTGCGAGACGCCGCCGACGACCTGCACGATGTCCTTGAAGAACTTCGCCGTCTCGTAGACGTAGAACTGCATTTCCGAGAGCTTGGCGGTTTTGTTCGTCGTGAGGGTGGTGAAGTTGTACGGCGTGTAGGTGATGCCGTTCAGTCCGGCGGCCGTGTTCGGCACGTCAGGACCTTGGGAGGCGCCCGCCCAGCTCTTCCACTTCGTCTTGGAGAAATTCGCGGCGAGGCCGGCGATCGTGGTGGAATCGATCACGTCGTTGGCAAAGTGACCGGCGTAGTCGTTGCGGAGATGGGCTTCGTTGTAGTACAGGTGGTCGCTGCCGTTGATGCGGCGATAGACCCAGGTGCTGGGATCAGGGATGGGGGTCGCGGTGGAGGTGGCGACGGCTTGCGCGCCGGAATTGTCGACGGTCCACGTGACGCCGGGCTCGTACATGCCGGTGTAGGGATTGCGGGTGGGATTGAAGGCTGTCAGCACGCCGTTCACCGGCCAGAAGATTGCTGCGGTCGTGCCACCCTGGTCTTCGCGGAGGACGTGGTTGCCCGAGAGCATCAGGCGCGACGTGATGTAGTCGTTCAGGGTGGAGTGGAGCTCGAGCGTGACGCGTTCCGTCTCGCGCACGCGGATATCCTGGTCGCTGCCGAACGACCAATCCCGGGGCAAGCCGCGGGCGAGAACCGCATAGTTGGCGCTGCCGACCGCCGGATCGAGCGGGATGGAAAGCGCCGGCGTCTCCTCATTGTGGACGAATTCCGCCTTCGCCACGAACTTGTTGTTGGGCGAAAGCTGCCAGCTGATGGAGGGCGCGAATTCCCAGCCCTTGCGGAAGAAGTTCTTCGTGTAGCCGTCGCTGTCCCAATAGGCGCCGATGAAGCGGACGGCGACGCCCTTGTCCTGGGAGAGGACGTAGTTGAGGTCGGTGCTGACGGCGTTGCCGATGTACTGGGCGAGCTCCAGCTGAACCGACTGCTGGTTCTTCATGATCGGCGATTTGGTGATCGGGTTGAACTGGCCGCCGGGAGCGCCGCCGGGCACGAGGATGGCGTTCGGGCCCTTGATGATTTCAATGCGGTCGATGTTGTAGGGCGCAATCGACATGCTGTAGCCGTCTTCGCCCGAGATGACCATGCCGTCGATGAATTCGTGCGACACCTGGAAGCCGCGGATGGTGTAGCGGTCGCCGCCGACCGGCAGCGTGGATTCCACGACGGGGGTGACGTACTTCGCGGCGTCGAGCATGCGCTGGCTCATGGTGTCATTCATGAAATCGCTCGTGACCACGGAGACGGTCTGCGGGATATCCTGAATGGCCATCGCGACGCGCGTGCCGGAGAGCGCCTGTTTGGAGATGTACGGATTGGCCGGCGATTCGTTCACGGTGAACTGGGGCAACGTGACGATATCCTTGGGCTTTTCGGTTTCGGCCGGCGCTTTCTCGGGGGCTTGACCAAAAGCGAGTCCGCTGGCGCCTGTCAGCGCGAGAGCAGCCGCGGTCACGCGAAGCGTGGAGCTGAGTTTCAGATGGTTCATGACGGATGGGGATCGGGATCCGCGTTCCGAACCGTGCTCCTGCCGAAGGGGCAGCCCAAAGGCGGCTGCAGCCGGCAGGAAACAAGCCCGGTTGGCGGATGGGTAGGGTTAGGAGTAGGGCGAGAGCCTCGCCTTGCAGGCATTACAACGCCCGCCCCCGCCCCAGCGTAAAGGCGGCAGGGCGCTCAAAAAATTGCACGAAACGCTCACCGGGTGATCCCTTCTCCGCCTTGCGACCCCCGCCCGCCCGGGCAAATTGTGTTGGCCAAGCCAATGAAGGAGGATTTCCTGCATCCATGCCCTGTGTCGAAGGATTCCGTTCGCCCTACGACAAAACCGTTGGCGGCCTGCATCACCTGGGCCGGATGATCGACAAGATCCGGCTCAAGCAGGCCGGCAAGTTGCCCGAAGACTATCACCGGAATTATGGCCTGTCGATCGGCTTGGACGGACAGCTCTGCGGGTTTCTCAACGTAAAATTCGAGGACGTCGAGGCCCGCGTCCAGCAAGGCGGCACGGATGCGGAAATGGCGGAGTGGATTTTCAGCCACGGGCTCCGCCCCAATCGTACCCAGGCGCATGTGTGGAACGAGCACTCGAGGAAAATGGGCTGGAACGACCGGATTGCCGCCTACTTGCAGAGCATCAAGAAGGAGTGGGGCCGCGAAGACGTCGCCGCTTGCACGTCTTTCGATCTCATTGAGATCGGCGAAGAGCGGACGCCACCGGCGGTGCGGACGTAAGGGGCGCTCCGCTAGTGCGGGTCGCCTGCGGAAGGTTCGGTGAGAACCAGGAGGCAGAGCAGGGTGAGCACGATGGCGACCATGAGCATGGGCCGCATCCTAGCCCAAGCCGGGCCGGCCGGCATCAGGCGCGGGAACTGACTTGGTCCTCGGGGAATTACCTAGGTCGCGCGTGGCGTCGGGGAGGCCGGCCGGACGCCGAAGTAGAACAAGGCTCCTCCGGCAACGAACAGCGGGATGATGGCGAGGATGCCGGCACGCGGGTTTCCGGTCCACAGGGCGACGGAGCCCATGATGGTCGGGCCGAGGATGGCGGCGAACTTGCCGAGCATGTTGTAGAACCCGAAGAACTCCGCGGATTTTCCCGGTGGAATCAGCCGGGCGAAATACGAGCGGCTGAGCGATTGCACACCGCCCTGCACGAGGCCCACCACCACCGCCAGCACGTAGAATTCCTTCGTCGTGTGCATGCGATAGCCCCACACGCACACGAAGGTATAGACGGCGAGGGCGAGCAGGATGCCGGCCTTCGCGCCGAAACGTTCGCCGAGCTTGCCGAATACGAGTGCGGCCGGGAAGCCGACGAATTGCGTGATGAGCAGCGCGGTGATGAGGCTGCCGGTCTCGAGGCCGATCGCGCGGCCGTAGTCGACGGCCATCTGGATGACGGTGTCGACCCCGTCGATGTAGAGCCAGTAGGCGACCAGAAAAACGAGCACGATTTTCAGCGCGCGAATTTCCCGCAGCGTATCGCGCAGCTGGGCCAGGCCTGCGCCGATGTTGGTCCAGAGGTTGCCGGTCTGCGCGGCCCGCTTCTCGGGCACGCGAAAAAACAAGGGAAGGGAGAACAGCGCCCACCAGGCTGCCACGCACAGGAAGGACACCCGCACCGCCTGCGCGGCGTTGGCGAAACCGAATGCCGCCGGCTTGAGCGACATTGCGACATTCAGCGCCAGCAGCAGGCCGCCGCCAATGTAGCCGAGCGAATAGCCGAGGGCGGAAACGAGGTCGAACTTGTCCTCGTCGGCCACGCTCACGAGCAGTGAATCGTAAAAGACGATCGCGCCGGAAAATCCGATCCAGCCGCAGGCATACAAGGGCAGCGCGACCGCCCACTGGCCCTGTTCCGCGAGGGCGAGACCGCCGCTCGCGAGCACACCGAGGGTGGTGAAGAAGCCGAGGAAGCGCTTGCGCATGCCGCCGCGGTCCGCGATTGCGCCGAGCACCGGGGCCATGAGTGCCACCACAATGGCCGCCAGCGAACTGGCCGTGCTCAGGCGGAAGGTGCTGACCGTCTCGGCCGCGCCGCCGCTCCAGAAGTCCTTGTTAAAAATCGGCACGAATACGGCCATCACGGTCGTGGCGAATGCGGAGTTGCCCCAATCGTAGAGTGCCCAGGGCAGGGCGCGTTTGAGCCAGTGGCGATCCATCCGAACGGCACGCTAGCCGCCGCAATTGCCGGTGCGCAACGGCAGATTGACCGGTGGACGGGTGCGTCAGCCTGGCCAGGCGAGATTGGGTGCGTTGAAGCGCGTGCCCGGCGGGAATTCCAGGCCGAACGGATTCGCGAGCACCTCGAGCAGTTCGGCAGCCGAGGCGAGATCGCGCTTTTCCGCGCGACCGTCAGCGTGGCGGATGGTGTATTCGCGGTTGAACAGCGTGTGGCGCCGGTTGTCCCCGACGCAGGCCGCCGTCAGGTTCAGCCGGAACCGCGATTCCGGATGCGTGCTCGTGTACCAATTGGCCACGCCGATGTCGGCCGCGGAGAACTCGGTGGGAGAGAATTCATAGACGTCCGCCCAGTCTCCCCCCACGAAGCTTTGCTGCAGGTAAAAGCCGTTGCGGCGGACGATGCGGCGCGGCTCCAACGGCGTGGATTGCCGCTCCTCGGTGTCCAACTCCAGCGGCGCCGTGAGCGACATGCTGCCAAAACCGACATCGGCGATGTAACGGTGATTTTGGATTTCGACGAGCAGCAACAGGTGCGTCGTGGCGGTGAGCGTTTGGGGGGAAAGCTGCCAGCGAACACGCGCCCCGAGCGCGCTGGTCTCGAATCCCAGGGCGTGCAGCACCTGCATCAGGTAGGTGTTTTGCTCGAAACAATAACCGCCACGGCGGTCACGGACGAGTTTTCGCTCCAGCGATGCCGGGTCGAGGTCGATCGGTCGACTGCGCAGGACATCGAGGTTTTCGAATGGGATTTTCCGCACGTGCAGTCCCTGGATCGAGGCGAGCACGGCCAGCGTTGGCTCGCGCGGGCCGGAGTAGCCAATGCGGGCGAAATAAGCGTCGAGGTCGGGTGTGAAGGACATGCGGAACGTCCCTAACTTACCCGATTTAGCGCATCCGGCCCAGTGGCCGATGGGCTAGGGCAAAAATGCACAAAGGGGTGGGAGGAACTTTACGCGTTGGAGGGACCGGCTCCGTCCGGCCCGGGAACGTCGTCGGACGCTCGCGGCCGGCGAGGTCGCCTTCGCTTGGCCTTCTGCGCGCCCATCTGCGCGTCGCCGCGTCGTCGCTCGCAGAGCGGAGACGGGAGGCCGGCCCTCCACCACCTGCGGCTTACTTCTGCGTCGCGGCCCAATCGTTTACGACCTGCTCCAACACGGCGAGCGGGACATTGCCGGTTTGAAGGACGACATTGTGGAATTTCTTGACGTCGAACTTGGGGCCGAGAGCGGCTTTCGCCTTGGCGCGGATTTCGAGAATCTTGAGCTGCCCGATCTTGTAGGAACAGGCCTGTCCGGGGGTCATGACGTAACGTTCGACTTCCTGGGCCTCGATGCCGTAGTCGATGCCCTGCTGGCGGGTCCACTTCATCGCGTGCAGTCCGGTGTCGACGACGAGGCGGCGGGCGCGGAAGAGTTCGGCGTTGAGCTGGCCGATCAGGCCCTTCACGTCGCCTTCATACCAGTTGTTCTCGGTCGCAAGTTGTTCGGCGTAGAGCGCCCAGCCCTCGGCATAGGCGGAACCGCCGCTGAAGAGGCCGTCCCGGCGATAGCGTGGCAGGCTTTCGGTTTCCTGCTGCAGGGCGATCTGGAAGTGATGGCCGGGCACGCCTTCGTGGTAAACGAGCGTGCGCATACCGATGATTTTGAACTCAGGACCGGGCAGCGGTGCCCAGAACACGCCCGGACGTGTGCCATCCTTGGATGGCGAACTGTAGTGTGCGGCCGCGGTCTTTTCGGTGAACGCCGGCTCACGGCGCACCTCGATCGGGGCTTTCGGGGTGATGTCGAAGATCGCTTTGGAGCGCTGCTCGGAGTCGCGAACCATGCGCGTGTATTCGGCGATGAGCGCGGGGCGGGGATCGGGATCGGCCGGCGGCTGGGAATCCTTGTTCAGCTTTTCGTAGCGCTCCTTGATGCTGCCTTCGGTGTAGCCGAGCTGCTTGAGCAGGCCGTCCATCTCCGCCTCGATGCGCGCGACTTCCTTGAGGCCGATATCGTGGATCTGCTGCGGCGTGTAGTCGGTGGTGGTGTAACGACGGAGCGCGTTGGCGTAGGCCTTGTCGCCGTCGGGCAGCCAGCACAGGCCGGCGTGGTCGTTGGTCAGGGGCAGCTGCTCCCGGAGCATGGCCTGCGCACGCTTGAACGCCGGGATGACGGCGGTGGTCACGGTCTTCTCCGCCGCGGCGACGAACGCGGCGCGTTCCTCCGCGGTCACGTCCTTGAGCTTCGCAGCCCGCTCGTCGAGCGAGGCGACGAGGACATTCTTCGCCGGCGCGTCGCCGAGAAAACGCTCAAACTGGCCGAGGACGGACTTGGTGATGAAATCCGGCATGAGGAACCCGCGGGATGCGGCGTCCTTGGCGATGACAATGCCTTCGTCGATCTGCGGTCCGGCGAGCTCGAGGCGGGCGAGGTAGTTTTCGATGTCCCGCTTGCTTCGGATCGGATGCGTCTGGCTGAGGAAGTTGACCAGCCGCACATGCAGGCCGCCGAATTGGTTGAACGTGAAATTGTAGTCGCTGAACGCGTCGCCGGCGACGAAGTTGCTCGTGGACCATTCGATGCCGGCAGCCGAGACCCGCTGGGAGGCGTCGAGTTTGCTGCGGTCGAATTGCGCGAGTTCGGCGAGGACCTTCTTGGCCCGCGCGACGCGTTCGGCGCGATATTCCTTCGAGATCGGCGTGAGCTTGCGGTCGAGCGTGTCCTGCTCGGCGCCGCTGAAATACTGGGTCGAGGTGGCGAAGGTCGGCGCGGCGCGCATGGTGTCGGCGGCGACGGACTCGGCCCAGGTGTCGAATTTCGGGTCGTGGGCGAATCCTTTCGGCAGGCTCAAGGTGGAGAGGGTGGTCGCGGCGGCCGCGAGCAGGAGGAGCAGACGGGTAGCTTTCATTTGTGTGTTGGAACCCGCGAGCGTGTGCGCCGATCAGTCGATGTCGAGCCGTCAGCGACCAGTCACCGGCGCAACGCGAGGTAGCCGTAGGCGACGGCGTAGACGATACACTCGGTCATCAACAGTGCGTAACCAAGACGCAGCCACGGGCCGGCCAGCGCCGGGCGCATTCCGAGCCACGGCAGGACGCACGCGCGACCGCCCCAAAACAGCGCCGTGGTGCCGCAGATGGCCCGCGCCAGCGGGCTGCCGGCCACAAGTTCCGGGGCGAAGCAGAGGGAGAAGAGTCCGAGCACCGCGATCATGGCGCCGATGGAGACGTTCTGGGCAACGGCGAACCGGCGGTGGATTTCGGGCAGGGCGGCGAGGTTCTTTTCCCAGTCCGGGGGAATGGGAGTGAAGCAGGCGAGGAGGAGGGTCGCGAAGTGAAAGACGCCGGCGGCGCGCACCGCCGTTTCCCAAGTGATGAGCTCGGACATGGTTTCACCATGAGCATCGCGAAACCCGCGGCAAGCTGCCGGTCGGGGTTTATCTCCGCCGGATCGCAGGATGTCGGGCATGCCGCCTGACCCGCGGGGATTCCCCGCGGGCTCCTTCATGGCTAAATTCCAGCCGTCCAACCGCACGCTTCCGCCACTCGCCGGATTCGCATTGGCTGAAACGGTGCCGCTGATAGTTTTGGTTCATGACACGTCGCGAAATTATCAAGCTCGGTGCCCTGATTGGCGGTTCCACCCTGGTTTCCCGTGCAGTGGGGCAGACGCCCGCGCCGAAGCCCACGCTTCCGCGCGTGACGATCTCCGCAGCCGAGGGCGTGGGCAGGGCGGCCAAGCCGTTGAATATTCTCATTCTCGGCGGAACTGGTTTCACCGGGCCGCACCAGGTCCGCTACGCACTGGCCCGCGGGCACAAGCTGACGCTCTTCAACCGCGGGCGCCGCCCGAAGGACTGGCCGGGCGAAGTCGAGGAACTGACGGGCGACCGCGAGACCGGCGATGTGAAATCGCTGGAGGGTCGCGAATGGGACGTGTGCATCGACAATCCCACCAGCGTGCCCGTGTGGGTGCGCGACGTCGGCCGGATTTTGCAGGGCAAGGTGAGGCAGTACGTCTACATCTCATCGCTCTCCGCCTACGCCGGCACCGCCCAGCCCGGCATGACCGAGGACGCCCCGCTGGCGCGCTACGAGGGCGCCGATGTGATGAAGGAAACGCGCGCCACATTGATCGCGAACATGAATCTCTTCGGCCCGCTCAAGGCCGCATGCGAGGCCGAGGCCGAGAAGTGGTTTCCGGGGATTACCACGGTGATCCGTCCGGCGTTAATCGTCGGTCCCGGCGACGACACCGACCGCTTCACTTACTGGCCGGTGCGCATCGCCCGCGGTGGCGAGGTCCTGGCTCCGCCAGCGGACGATCCCGTGCAGTTCATCGACGCCCGCGACCTGGCGGAATGGACGATCCGGCTCGTCGAGCAGCGGTCTTTTGGCGCATTCAACGGGGCGGGGCCGAACTACGAGCTCGGCACCGGTGCAATGTTGCACGGCATCCGCGCTGCGGTCGGAGGCAACGCGAAGTTCACGTTTACCTCTGCGGACTTCCTGGAAGCGCAGAAAGTCAGGGCATGGGGCGACCTGACGGTTTGGGTGCCGGGCCAGGGGGACACGGCCGGCTTCCACCGCATGAGCACGGCGAAATCGATCGCGGCCGGGCTGACGTATCGCCCGCTGGCGGCGACGGCGGCGGATACGCTTGCATGGTTCAACACGCTGCCCGAGGAACGACGCGCGAAGCCAAAGGCTGGCCTGACCGCCGAGCGCGAGGCTGCGGTGTTGCAGGCGTGGCACGCACAGGAAAAGAAGACGTAGCAGCGGGACCTTGGTTAGCCAGGAAGCAACGCCAAGACGTCCGATGAATTTTGCCGGAGAGCGCTGAGCCGGGGCGGCTCAGCTATTTGCGTTCGCCGGCGGCGCGGAGTGCGGCCGCAACCTCACGCCGGGCGGCATCTTTCGCGAGATCGTCGTGCGAGGCGAGCGTGGCGGCCCGCCGAAAGCGATCGAGAGCACCGGCGTCGTCGCCGGCCAGGCGGCGGAGGATGCCTGAAAAGAGGTTCGCGTTGAGCCGGTCGCCGTCCTGGTTCGACTTGGCCACGAGGGCGTCGAGCTGCTGCTCGGTGACCTGGCCGAGCAGGAAGCGCGCGCATTGGGTGCTGGCGTCTCCCCAATCGGACATGTTCACGGTGGAGAGCTCGCGGACGGCGTCTTCGCGCCTTCCCAGTTCGGACAACGTGATGAAGAGCCAGCACGCCGCATCGTCCTGGTTGAGCAGCGTCGCCGTGCCCAGACCAGGCATCGCGGCGCGGAAATCCGCGGCGGCGTCGGGCAACCGGCCGAGCCAGCGCCGGAGATGCCCGCGCTTGTAGTGCATTTGGGCAGTGAAGATGCGCCGGTTGACCGGCAAACGCATCTTCGGCGCGGCGGCCAGTTCGAGCGCGCGGGTGCAGTCGGCTTCGGCGGCTTCGAGCTGATTAAGACCGCGCCGGGCGTCGGAGCGCAGATCGTGGAGCTCGGCGAGGTCGTCCACCTCGATGGCCGCAGCGAGCGCGGTAATCACGTCCGCATATTTCTTGTCACGCAGGAGTTCCTCCGCGCGCCAGAATGCGGTCTGGGATACCACGCGGAAGTCTCGCGCGGCGCCCTCGGTGTTGCCGCGGGTCTGGCGTTGCCGGCCGCGTTCCAGAAAGGCCGCGGACAGGTGCTCGGGCAGCATGCTCCCCGCAGCTTGCTCGGGAGGGAAGCCCTCAGCGGCACACCAGTCGGCAATGGCGCCGTCAAGATCGCCGGTCGCCTTCCGGGCATCCCCGCGGGCACGCAGGACGCCCGCGTCACGCGGGTTGATCGCCAGCGCCGAGGTGAAGTCCGCCATGGCACCCTGGTTGTCGTGGTTGCGAAGTTTTTCGAACCCGCGGTCCCGGTTGCTTTTGCTGGCAGTGACGAGGCTTTCGGCGACCGCCTTTTGCGCGGCCTCGCCCTGTTTTAGTTCGTTGAACTTGCGGCCGTCGCGGGTGAATAGCCAGGCTTCGACCACGCGGCCGTTTCGATAGGTAGCCTCGCCCCAACGGGTGCCGTTGGCGTGAAAGGCGCGAAACTGGCCGTCGGGCGTGCCACCGCGGTAGGTGACTTCGAATCGCCGGCCGTCGGGAAACTGGTAGGTGTGCACGCCGTCTTGATCACGGCCCTCGCGGCCGTCCGGGTCGGGCGGCTTTCTGACGACGTGCCAGTCTTGAAATGTCACGCCGTTATCGAGGCGGTAGACGCGCTTGCGGTCGTAGTGATTGTCTTGCGGCAGCGGATAGGTGGCAACCAGCCCGCTCTTGCCGATGGCGGCAAGAACTTCGGTACGCTCGACGGTGCTGCCGTCGGGGAGGCGAACGGACAGGGTCGCGCAAATTCCCTGTCGCACCGGGAATTGCTCGCTCAAGTCCACGCCGTCCGTCGCGGAGTAGGCCTTGATGTAGCAGTTCGGCCCGACGATTTCGTCGTATCGGACGAAGATGCGGTCGGGATTCTCGAGGAAAAACTGATCGAGTGCGGCCGAGGGTTGTCTTGGTAGCATGGCTTTTAGCTTGGAGCTGTCCCTGACCGTCCTCCATGCGAGCAGGCCGCCCCAGGTCAGCATGATGCTGACGATGGCACCGATACCCCAGCCGAGCAGCATGCCGTTACGTCGGGGCCAGCCTTTGCGCAGTCCGAGCCGCAATAGCGGCCACGCCACCGCCAGTGCAAGGATCGCGGCTGCGCCGACGATAATCTGATTCTCGAACGGGCGCATGGCCTGGAAAAAATCATCGATCAGGGAAACCCCCAATGCCACCGGCATGGCCCAGATGAGCCAAAATCCGGGTACGAGGGCACATGTGGCCAAGCACAACCAGAGCATCTCGCGCGCGCCAAGAGGGGATGACGAGCCAATCGGCACGCGTGGAGGCTCTCCGCGAGGGGGAGGGAGCGGCGGAGGCGGGGGCGCGGAATCCATGGCCGGGCAGGGTGCGCCCCGCAGTTTGCCCGGCGGGGAAAAAGTGACGAATCTAATTTCGGCGGCGATTAGCCGCGAAGGAGCACAAAGCGTCTGATGGATTTTACAGGAGAACGTAGAGGAAGCAGAGGGTTGGCATTTCTCCGCTACCTCGGCGGCCTCCTGTGAGAACTAAACGAGCTACTGTTTCGCCGGAGCCGGTCGGACGAAGACCATTTCCTCGTTGAGGAGTTCGGGGTTCTTCAGGTTTTGCTCCACGAGTTTTTGCATGCCGGCGGTGTTGGTGGACTGCTCGGGAATGACCTTCGTGTTGACGGAGCGAAGCGTGAGTTTGGTGCAGTCGGCGGAGAGCGACCAAGTCAGGTAAGTGTACTTGTGTTCGTCGCTGCCGGGTTGAAGATTCTGGACGCTGAGAAACGGTTTGCCGGCGAAATCGGAGTGGAACGCGCGGTAGAGATCGGGGCGGTCGTGAGGCTTGTCCTTGCCGTAGGCGACCGCGTAGGTCGACGCATCGAGCCGGCGCACCACCATCCAGTCCTTCTCGTCCGGCTGCAGCCATTCGCCCAGCAGGTCGTCGTGGGTCTTCTGCGTTGGGGTCGCGGTCAGCGGGGCGTCGTACATGCAGCCGGTGAGTGCAAGCGTCGCGGCGATGGCCAAAAGGGGCAGGTGGAATTTCATGGCGGGGGAATTGTAGCCGCCGTTTCGGCAAAGCTCAAGGCCCCGGGCCCGTCGAAGGGCAGAAAGAAACAAAGAGCGCACGAATACGGCGGGCCGGAGTCGTGGCGACCCGCCGGATTCGTTGAGGCTTAGAATCGCAAGCGGAAGCCAACCGACACGGCCACGTCGTCGCCGATTTCATAGTCTCCACTGGCAAGGGTCACGTCATCGATCCAGAGGTAGCGCAAGCCTGCCGTGACAGCAGCGACCTGCGTCAACCGATATTCGATGCCGGCGAAAGCTTGCGCGGCGAATGATTCGTCGCGCAACCGCACGGAGCCACCGGTGCTGACCCCGTCGACGCTCGTGCGTGCCAGCCCGGCGCCGAGCCCGGCGTAGTAGGCCCACGGGCCGGCGGTTTCACCGGCCAGGCGGTAGTTGAGTGTGACTGGTAGCAAGTTGGCCTCGGCTCCAGCCGTCTTCGTCTCAGTATAGCCGACTTCCAGCGCAAGCTGGTGCGAGACCGAATCAGTCCGTTGGAGTTCCAGGCCGACGCGGGCGGTGACATATGCTTCCTGGCGGTCGAGCAGGTACCCGACATCGGTGCCGACAATGACGCTGGCGTGCGTGGCGGACGAGAGGCCTGCGATAAGGAATAGAGGGAACAGGACTTTCTTCATGTTTCGTTTTAGCAACGGTCCCGGAAATCGGGAACGCGCTTGGTCCATTTGTACGCGTGCCTTGCGAATCCGGATTTTGTGTCAGCAGCACAGTTGCGCGTCGCTACGCGCGAAACAGTGTGCGCATGCCCCGAAACAAAAGAGCCAGTAGGTATTGAACCACGGATCACACGGATGGCACGGATCGAGGCGGAGGAATCCTGGGACTAACCGCGAAGAGCGCCAAGGGGCGCGAAGGAGGTGTCTTTCTTCGCGAGCCTTCGTGCGTTTCGCGGTTCAGTGTACCCGCGTAATCCGTGGTTCAAAAAATAAGGCCGCGGCGTGAGCCGCGGCCTTGGGGTAGGCAGTTGATAGTCGGGTTACTTTGAATCCACCGGGATGCGCATGCCGTAGAAGCTGCGATACACGAACACGAGCGCGACGGCGAAAATCACGGCGCCGAGGGTGTGCTTCAGGCCGGCGGGCATGTTGACCGCAATCTCGACGGCGAGCAGGCCGAAGAGCGTCGTGAATTTGATCACGGGGTTCAAAGACACGGATGAAGTGTCCTTGAACGGATCGCCCACGGTGTCGCCAACGACGGTCGCGGCGTGCAGCGGGGTGTTCTTCATCTTGAGGTCGACTTCGACGATCTTCTTGGCGTTGTCCCACGCGCCGCCGGCGTTGGCCATGAAGATGGCCTGGAAGAGGCCGAAGAAGGCCATGCCGACGAGGTAGCCGATGAAGAAGAACGGGTCGAAGAACGCGAGCGCGAGCGACATCAGGAAGATGACCATGAAAATGTTGATCATGCCCTTTTGCGCGTACTGCGTGCAGATCTTCACGACCTCCTTCGACGCCTCGGTGGCGGCGGTGGTGGCGTCGAGCTTCATGTTGTCTTTGATGTAGACAACCGCGCGGTAGGCGCCGGTGACGACGGCCTGCGTGCTCGCGCCGGTGAACCAGTAGATGACGGCGCCGCCCATGAGGAGGCCCATGAGGGCCTCGGGATGGACGAGCGAGAGCCGTTCGAGGACGGAGAAGTTGGCGTCGAGCTTCTGGTAGTGGTCCTGGAGCATCATGATGATGCCGAAGACCATCGTGGTGGCGCCGACAACCGCGGTGCCGATGAGCACGGGTTTGGCGGTGGCCTTGAAGGTGTTGCCCGCGCCATCGCCCTTTTCGAGCTGGTGCTTGGCGCCTTCGAAGTCCGGCTTGAAGCCGAAGTCCTTCTCGATCTCGGCGGCGATGCCGGGCTTGGCCTCGATTTGCGAGAGTTCGTAGACCGACTGGGCGTTGTCGGTGACGGGGCCGAACGAGTCGACCGCGATGGTAACGGGGCCCATGCCGAGGAAGCCGAACGCCACGAGGCCGAACGCGAAGATCGGCGCGGCGAACGCAAACTGCGCGGGCATCATCTGCGCGACCGCATCGTAGCCGGAGAAATAATAGGCGCCGAACATCAGCGTGAGGATGCAAAGGCCGGTCCAGAACGCGGAGAAGTTGCCCGCGACGAGGCCGGAAAGGATGTTGAGCGACGCGCCGCCCTGCTTGGACGAAGTGACGACTTCCTTGACGTGGCGGCTCTCGGTGGAGGTGAAGATCTTGGTGAACTCCGGGATCAGCGCGCCGGCGATGGTGCCGAGCGAGATGATGGTCGAAAGCACCCACCAGAGGTCGGGCATCGCGACGCCGGTGTCGTTCTTGATGCCGGCGAGCAGGAGGTAGCTGGCGAGGTAGGTGACGGCGATGGAGACGATGGAGGTGATCCAGACGAGATTCGTCAGCGGGTGCTCGAGGTTGAAGTTCTTCGAATTGCCCCAGACGGCCTTGGAGACGGCGTCGTTCACCCAGTAGCTGCCGAGCGAGGTCAGCACCATCAGGATGCGCATCGCAAAGAGCCAGACGATGAGCGTGGCGCACAGCGCGGGGCTGGCGGCGAGGGCGAGGGCGAGGAACGCGATGAGCGCGACGCCGGTGACGCCATAGGTTTCGAAACCATCCGCGGTCGGCCCGACGGAGTCGCCGGCATTGTCACCGGTGCAGTCGGCGATGACGCCGGGGTTGCGCGGGTCGTCCTCGGGAAGGTTGAAGACGATCTTCATGAGGTCCGCGCCGATGTCGGCGATCTTGGTGAAGATGCCGCCGCAGATGCGGAGGGCGGAGGCGCCGAGCGATTCGCCGATGGCGAAACCGATGAAGCACGGGCCGGCGAGATCCTTGGGCAGGAACGCCAGGATGCAGATCATGAAGAACAACTCGATGGCGACGAGCAGCAGGCCGACGCTCATGCCGGACTTCAGCGGGATGAGCAGCGTGGCGAGCGGGTTGCCTTTCAGCGCCGAGAACGCGGCGCGGCTGTTCGCGACCGTGTTGATGCGGATGCCGAACCAGGCGACGCCGTAGCTGCCGAGGATGCCGAGGATCGACGCGAGCAGGATGATGACGACGTGGCCGGCGGTGTTGTGGGAAAGCACGCCGAAGTAATAGGCCATGCAGATCGCGATCAGCACCCAGAGGACGGCGAGGAACTTGCCCTGCTGGAAGAGGTAGGTTTTGCAGGTTTCCCAGATGATCTGGGAGACGTTGCCCATCGACGAGTGCACCTGGAGATTCTTCGTCTGGATGTATTGCATCCAGCCGTAGATCACGCCGAAGACGCAGACCGCGAGGCCGATCATCAGCACGGCGTTGCCGGAGAGGGCGCCGTTGAAGAACGAGACGGTCGTGAGGTCGGGAATCTTGATGTCAGCTTCGCTGGCGAAGGCGGGAGTGGCGAACGCGGCCAATGCGGCGGCGGCTCCTCCCAGGAGTTTCCAAGTGTGTTTTGTCAGCATAGGGTAGGGTTTTGGGGTCGGCAAACTGCCAAACGTCATAAAGCGAAGCCAGTTCAAACTCTGCCGGGGTGGGGAACCCATTGACCTGTTAGGCGGTTTAATCTTCGCTGCCGGCCCGTTTAACCACCCTTATGTCGCTGCTCATCCTCAAGGATCTCGTGAAGTCCTACGGGCGTCCCGGTGCGGCGAACGGCGGCGGGCATCGCGTCGTGGATGTGCCGGAATTTTCGCTCGCGGCGAAGGCGCAGGTGGCGCTCCGCGGCGAAAGCGGCTCGGGCAAGACGACGTTCCTGCATCTCATCGCGGGCATCCTTGCCCCGGATAGCGGATCCATCCTGCTCGAAGGGCGCGACGTGGCGACGCTCGGCGAGGCCGGGCGCGACCGGCTGCGCGCCGAAACCATCGGGTATATTTTCCAGACATTCAACCTGCTGCAGGGGCACACCGTGCTCGAGAATGTCGAACTCGGCATGGCGTTCGGCCGCGGCGCGGATCGCGCGTATGCCGGGATGCTGCTGCAGCGCGTCGGGCTGGGTGACCGGCTCGGGCATTTTCCGCGGCAGCTTTCGACCGGCCAGCAGCAGCGCGTCGCGGTGGCGCGGGCGCTGGCGAATCACCCGAAACTGGTGCTCGCCGATGAGCCGACCGGCAACCTGGACCGGCGCAACGCCCGCGAGGCGCTCGCGCTCATCCAGGAGGTCTGCCGCGAGTCGGGCGCCGCGCTCCTGCTCGTGAGCCACGACGAGGAAGTGTTGCGGCAGTTCGAGAATGTGCAGGACTTCGCGAAACTGAACCGGGCTGTGAGTTCACCCGCCCCATGAAATTTCAAACGCCAAACGTCCAAACGCCCAGGAAGGGCGGACAATTTTCAATTGTTGGAATTTCTTTGGGATTTGGCGGTTTGGCGTTTGGGATTTTTCAGCCGTGATCTGGAACCTCATCTACCGTTCGCTCCGGCAGCACGCGCTTTCGACGCTCGTGACCGCGGGCAGCATTGCGCTGGCAGCCGGCCTGCTGCTGACGGTATGGGTGGTGAAGACGCAGTCGCAGGCGGTGTTCTCGGCCACGAATTCCGGGTTCGACGCGGTGCTGGGGGCGCGCGGTTCCAAGCTGCAGCTGGTACTCAACACGATTTTCCACCTCGAAAGCTCGCCGGGTAACATCTCGGCCGCGGACTTCGAGATGATCCGGCGCACTCCGATGATCGCCGGCGCCATCAAGACCGCGATTCCGATCGCCGTCGGCGACAGTTATCACGGCTGGCGCATTGTCGGAACGGTGGAGCAATTGTTCGGCGAGGTCGAATACGCCCCGGGCAAGCACTACGCGATCGCGGCAGGCGGACGGAACTTCAAACTCGGGGCGGACGAAGCGGTCGTGGGCGCCTATGCCGCGCAAAAGCTTGGCTGGAGAATCGGCAGCACGTTTCACCCGCAGCACGGCGTGACCGAAGGCGCGGAACACGATCACGAGGAGGTTTACACGGTGGTCGGCGTGCTCGAGCCGACCAACACGCCGGTCGATCGCGTGATCTGGATTCCGCTGGAGGGCCTGCAGACGATGAGCGGGCACAATCCGCTCGCGGCGACCGAAATCAGCGCGGTGCTCATCCAGTTGAAGGCACCGACGGCCGGCTTGATGATGAGCAATATGCTGAACGCCTCGGGCGGGAAGCTGACGTTTGCCTATCCGATCGGTACGATCGTGGCGGAGCTGTTCAACAAGATCAGCTGGGTGGACAAGGTGCTGACCTTGCTGGCGTGGCTCGTGGCGGCGGTTGCTTCGGGTTCGGTGCTGGTGAGCATCTATAACTCGATGAGCGCGCGACAACGGGATATCGCAATTCTGCGCGCCCTCGGCGCGCGGCGGCGGACCGTATTTGGCGCCGTCGTGGGCGAGGCAGCCGTCATCGGCATACTCGGCGCAGCGGCGGGATTTGCGGTGTTTGCCGCGCTGGCGGCAACGGTGGCATCGATTATCCAGGCGCAGACCGGCGTCGTACTGGAGCCGTTAAAATGGAACTCCGTGTTCTGGTGGGGGCCGGCGACGTTTGTGGGATTGTGCGTTTTTGGCGGAATCGTGCCGGCGCTGAAGGCGTACCGGGTGTCGGTGGCGGAGACCATTGCACCGCTGTCGTAACGTTCACGGAACGTTACGGTCGGCGTCGCCCGTCTCCTGACGAATGAAATTCGGCAGGGCCGGGTGTCGCCATTGTCGTGACGTCCACGGGCCATCACGGATCGGCATTGCCCGTATTTTTCCGTCATCCTGAGCGCAGCGAAGGATCCACTTGCGAGATTTCGTCTGCGAATGTTGCCGCGATGCAAAGGGTGGTTCCTTCGCTGTGCTCAGGATGACAAGAGTTTGGGGAACGTAGACGAAAGGGGGATAATTCTTTGACGGGGCCGCCCTCCCGACTACGGTTTGTGACCGCACCATGAACCGCCCGTCCTCGAACATTTTTCGTTTGTTGCTCTGCACTGTCCTGCTCGGTGTGTCTGGCCTGCGGGCGGCTGAGGCAACGTCGTCGACCGCGAAGGGAAAAGCGGCGGGTTACGAAAAGGTGGGCTTCGACAAACTGGCGTCATTCGATTTCACGCCTCCGGGCGATGGCGTGGCGCCGGCGGACGGCAAGGCGCCCGCCAAGACCGGCGACGAGCAGATCCCAGAACGCATCAAGGCGTTCGACAAAAAGAAGGTCGCGGTGACCGGCTTCATGCTGCCGGTGAAAATGGACAACGGCCTTGTTAAGGAATTTCTTTTGGTGAAAGACCCGATGATGTGCTGCTACGGCGTGATGCCGAAGGTCAACGAGTGGATCGTGGTGAAGATGACCGGCTCCGGCGTGAAGCCGCTGATGGACATCCCGATCACCTTCGAAGGCACCTTGAAGGTCGGGGAGATGTACGAGGGCGGCTACCTCACGGGCATCTACCTGCTCGAAGGCGACAAGCAGGCGGCGGAAGCGCAAAAGTAACGAGTATCAAGGGACAAGTAACAAGAGGGCGCCTGTGACGGGTCCTATCGCTTGATTCTTGGGCCTTGGCACCTAGCTGGAAGTGATCCGGCGTGAGTTAGAAACTCAGGGCGGAGGAGTAGGCGGTGCGGTCAAAGGCTCCGGTGAGCTCTTTCCATTTCGTGATGCCGTAAGGATTGCCGCCACCCATGTCGCCCAGCGACTCGTCGTAGTGGAACGTCGCATTGCCGACCACCGTGATGTCGTTTGCCACCACCGAGCCGGCGACGTCGCCGTTACCGTTGATTTTCACCGAGCCCATTGGCGCATAGACGACGGCGCTCAGGACGCCGTTGCCGGCGATCTGGATGTCCTGGGTGCTGGAAGTTTTGGTGCCCCAGATCTGGAGATTGATCGGCTGGTTGGCGGTTCCCATCGACGTGCCGCCATTCATGGCGCCCTGGCCGGCGATCTTGATGTCGCCCGCGGCGTAGACTTCGAGGGCGGCACCGGAGTTGATATTCAGGGCACCGCTGCCGCCGCCGATATCGATGCTGCTGGAACTGTTCGTGAGTTCGAGGACTACTTTGTTCGAGATCGTGAGGGCGGCGTTGTTAAAATTCACCTGACCGGCCCGGTAGTAGTATTTGCCATCACCCGCGGCGACGTCGCCCACGCGCGGCAGGGTCATCCCTGAATTGATATTTCCGAGCGTGATGTAGGTGCCGGCCGGTGCGGTGACGGGGTCGAAATTGGCGGAGAAGTCCGTGGACACGCGGCTGGGATCCATCGTGCCGGACGAGGTGCCGAACGGACCGACGAGGCCGTTGGAGCCGACTGCCGGCAGGGCGCTGCCCGTGGCGGCGAATCCCCAGATGTCGGCATTCTGCACGAGCACGGCGTCCACGCTCACCGAAATGCTGCCGACCGAACCGTTGTCGTGTTTGACCGTGGCGCTGTAGGGGATGGCCGCGGTGGCCGGATTGCCATCGGGATCGGAATTCCAGCTGTCGACCGACGCGTTGTTGCCGCTGAAGCGGATGCTGTCCTTCGCCACGAGGCCATTGGCGAACTTGGAACGCTTGCGGAGGGTGACCTCGATCCATTTCTCAATCGGGTTGCCCACGGGGGGCGTGATGGTGGCGCGGGCCACGAGCTTGGGGTTGCCGCCGCCGCCATTGTAGTTGTTGACGTAGACGCGGACGATGCCGGTCGTGTTTTGATCGAAAGTGAAACCGGTCCACTTGCGCGAAGCATTGACGCCGGAAATGGTCCAGCTCGCCCAAGCCGCGCTGGAATTCGTGATCTGCTTGTTGACGGACCACATCGCCTCCTCGAGGCCGGTCTCGGCCAGGTTGATGCCGGCGTTGTTGTAGAATGCGCGGTTGGAGATGTTGAGCCCGGTGCGGCTGAGCTGGATGAAACTCGCCAGGGAAATGCCGATGATGGCGGTGATGATCAAGGCGACGATCATCAGGGAGCCTCTGGAGCCTGCGGAGGACAGGCGGCGGCGGGCGTGGAGGGAGGGCGAGGAGGTCGGTTTCATGACTCGGAAAATCAGGTCGTGATGCGCTTGTTGCGCAGGATGAAGCGGGCGGAGAGCACGGTGTTGGTGGCGCTGGCGACCGTCTGGCTGGTGCGCGAGGCGCGCAGGGAGATCTGCAATTGCTTCGTGATCTTGGCGGCGGCCGCCAGGTCGGTCAGGTCGACCTCGGCGCCGTTGATATTGTAGCCCTTGAACTGAAAATTGGTGATGCCGGTCAGCAGCGTGCGGGTCGCGCCCGGATCCTGGCGCCGGAATGCCTTGGCCGAGGAGTCGTAGGCGTAGATGATGGCGGCGCTGTTCACCACGAGGGTGACGCTGGTGGTGCTGTTCCAGGTGATGGAGCTGGCCTGACGGACGTCCTCGGCGAACAATTCCAGGCTGCGCCGGGCCTGGCTTTCCATTTCGGTGTAGTTGCCGACATTGGCGCCCGTGCGCCCGAGAAACAGGAAGGTGGACATCACGCCCGCCAGGATGAAGGTGGACAGGGAGGCGCCGATCATCACTTCCACCAGCGTGAAGCCGGCGGCCAGGGAGCGCTTCGCAACGGAAGTCTTACGGGCGCGCGAGGGTGTAGTAGTAGTCATAGAGGCCATTCTTGCAGTAGAAGCTTTGGAAAGAGCGGTTCTGGCGGCGCCCGTCGAAGCCAGCCCAGCTCACGGAAAGGGTGATCGTGACCATTTCGCCCGGGTGCTCGGTGGAGTCGGCGATGGTCTCAGTGACGGTGAATTTGCCGGCCAGCGAGGGATCGGTGGTAAACATCGAGGACAGGTCGACGGTATGGGTGCCCAGCATGCCTGAGCCCGTGATGGTGGCCCAACTCATCATCCGGAGCCGCTCCATCTCGCTTTGGAGAACCTGGGAGGCGAGGGTCGTATTGCGCGAGACGTCGAGATATTTGAAACCCGATTGGAGCGCGATGATCGAGGTCATGATGCCGAACGCCATGACGAACGTCGCCATGGCGACTTCAACGATGGTAAAGCCGCGGTCGAGGCGGTGACGCAGCCGCGACTTAGGGGTCGCGGAACGCAAAGAGGACTTGGGCGCAAAATTCACGCCCCGACTTTACGCGAACCGCTCCCGCTTGCTAATTGCCGGAAGCCTGTTCGCAAAGGCCCTAGCGCTTAGGGCCGAATGGGGGACGCGTCGTCCGATTCTCCGCGTAAAGCACGGCCGCTTGAGACCTTCGGGAAATCTGAAGTTTCTCGAAGATATTGCTCAGGTAGTTTTTTACCGTCTTGTCACTAAGCGCCATTTGCTCGGCGATTTCCTTGTTGGTTTTCCCCTCGGCAACCAAGGCGAGCACCCGGCGTTCCTGCGTGGAGAGTTGCGAAAGCTTGTTGCCCTCCGTCGGCGGACCGCCGTGTCGCATCAGATTCAGCACGCGCGTCGTGACGGCGGGATCCAGGATGAATTTTCCCGCGGCGACGTCGACGATCGCCTGGCAGAGGCCCTTGATATTGATTTCCTTCAGCAGATACCCGTGGGCACCGCTGCTCATTGCTTCGTAGACCAGGCTGTCGTCGATCACCGAGGTGAGGATCAGCACTCGCGTCTCCGCAAAACGGGCGAGGATCTGCCGGCAGGCTTCGAAGCCGGATCCATCGGGCAGGCGGATGTCGAGCAGCACCACGTCGGGTTTGAGCCGCGCCGCTTCCTCGACGGCGGTGGCAACCGAGCCGGCTTCCCCCAGGATGTTGAACGTGGCGGGCTGGGTGTGGTGGCTGAGGAGCGCTTTCAATCCCGAGCGGACGAGCTCGCTATCGTCGACGATCAAGAGGCTGATGGTAAGACTGGACTTGGTGGTCATGGCGGAACGAAAACCGGGAATAATAAAAGAGGGCGGGCGTTACCAGCCGAGGAATTTTGCCGCATGCACCTGGCGCGCGGTTTCAGTGGTGAGTTCACGCCAGTTCTGCACACCGAAGGGCGTGTCCTCGGAAGCACGGGCGAGGGATTCGTCGTAGTGAAAGGCGGCGTTGCCGGTGAGCGTGAGTTTGCGCGCGACGACCGAGCCCATGATGTCGCCATTGCCGTTGATTTTGACGTCGGCGTTCGGCGCGTAGACGACACCGCGCAGCGCGCCGTTGCCGGCCACGTGCAGGGATTGTCCTCCGGGACTGTTGTTGGTGCTCAAGATCTGGCAGGTGATCGGGCGGACATTATTGTTGGCGAGTCCCTTGCCGGCGATCAGGACGTCGCCCTCCACGTAGACGGTGAGGCTGGAGCCTTCCGGGACGAGGATGGATCCATTGCCGGTGACATCCAAGGCGCGCGCGCCGGACCCGACGGTAAGAATGAGGGTGACATCGCCGAGGATGGTGAGCGTTTCATTGCCGTTCAGGGATATTCCGTTGCAGCGCCACTTGGTCGCGAGGCCGGGTGTACCGAGGGTAGCGCCGATCGTGGCAATTGGCACGCCATCAATTGGGGCGGTCAGGACGGGGAAATCCGCGGTGAAATCGGTCGCGACCCGTGCGGGATCGACGGTCACGCCCCCGGGCGTATCGCGCCCCGTGATGGATCCTTGGACGCCGACCTGCGGTGCGGCGCCGCCCGTGTAGACGAAACCCCACACCGTGGCCTGGTTGATCAATACCGCCGTATTGCCCACGTCGGCGCTGGCAACGCTGCCCCGGTCGTTGCGGGTTTCGGACGAATACTCCACGGGAGCGGTGGTCGCGTCGTCGTCCGGGTCGGAATTCCAGCTGTCCACCGAGGTGTTCTGGCCCGCAAAGGTGATGCTTTCGCGCGCCATCAAACCCGCGCTGAATCGCGAGCGGCGGCGCAGGGTCATTTCGAGCATCTTGGTGACCGGGGCTTCGCCCGGCGCTTGCACCGCGGCGAGTGCCACCACCGTGGGGTGGCTTCTGCCGGTGGGGGAGAAGTTATCGAGGTAAACTTTGACGGTTCCGGTGCTATTGCCGCCGAAGTCGAATCCGGTGAATGCCCGGCGCGCCGCGGCGCCTTCAATGTTCCAGCCGGTCCAGGCATCGCTTGCGCGGGCATTGGCGCGGTTGAGCGACCACAACGCTTCTTCCGCGCCGGCTTCCGCGAGATTGAAGGCGGCGGTTTGCTTAAACCCGCGACTGGCGAGCCGGGACGAACTCAGGTTCAGGTTGAGGTAGCTGGTCACTGCCAGTGCGATCACGGCCATGATGATCAGGGCCACGATCAACACGGATCCGCGGCGGGCGGTGAGGGCTGAGTTGGAGTGGCGGGACTTCATCAGTTGCTGACCTGCTTGTTCCGCAGGATGTAACGGGCGGAAACCGCCTGCTGGCTGACGCTGGCAGTCGCGACCGACGTGCGCTGCGCCCGGAGCACGACTTGGATCTGTTTGGTTTCGAGGTCGCTGGCTGCGGAATTGTCGGTCACGCCCGGTTGCTCGAGCTTGAAGCGACGAAACGCAAAATCCGGGGCCACATCGCGCACGAGGATCCGGCGCGGCCCCGTGGAAGCCGCATTCCCCTCTTGGCGGTAGAAGGCGCGATGAGTATTGCTGCCGGAAACGCTGTCGTAGGCATAGGTCACGGGGCCGGCGGGCAGCATGAGCGTCAGGCTTTGGGTGCTGTTCCAGCGCACGTCGCGGGCATTGCGGGCATCCTCCGCGAATACTTCGAGGCCGCGGCGCACGTCATTTTCCATCTCGCTTACGCTGCTCGCGCGAAAACCCGTGCGGCCGATGAACAGGAACGCGCTCAGGACGCCCGCCAGCACCAGGCCGGTCAACGTCGCCGCGACGATGACTTCGGTCAGGGTGAAACCGGCGAGGCGGGACCTAGTGGACGGTGCTGATGTAGTCATTGAGTCCATTGTGACCGTAGCGGGTGACGAGGCGTGCCGTGTGCGGCCGGCCATCGTAGCCGCGCCACTCCGCGGTGAGCGTTATCTCCTTCATGTCTTCCTTGAGATTGGTGATGCTGCGCGTGCACGCAAAACGCGCACCGGCGTCGCCGGCGGAGCGGTCCAGCGGGACGGTCGTGTCACCCGCGCCTTGCAGTTCCTCGATCTGGCTCCAGCTCTTGAGGCGCAGCCGTTCCATTTCCGACTGCATCAGCTGGGTGGCCATGGAGAGGTGGCGTGCAGTGTCCGATGCCTGCAGGCCGCGCTGGAGCGAGGTGATGGCCGTGACGATTCCCAGCAGCAGGACCGTGGAGGCCACGAGTACCTCCGCGATCGTGAATGCCGCGGCCGGCGCACGGTGCGTTCCGGCGGCGGAGGTGGGAACTGGGAACGAAAGCTTCATGTGTCGGCCTTGGCGAGCGGCAGGCGCAGCGTCACGGTGGCGCCGCGGCCTTCCGTGGAATCCACGGTGATCGTTCCGCCCATTTCAGTGGCGCGCGCCTGGAGATTGCGGAGACCGTGACCGTCGCGGCTGACGTGATGGGCGACGTCGAATCCGCGGCCGTTGTCCCGGATTTCGAGGACGAGATCGAGCGGCTCGCGGCGCAGCGTGATGTCGATGCGGGTGGCGGCGCCGTGGCGCATTGCATTGCTGATGCTTTCGCGGACGACCTGCAGCGTGTGCATTTCGGAGGTGGTCGAAAAATGGCGGGCGGCCGACTCGTCGAGGTTGAGCACCACTTCCACCGGCGACAGCGCCTGCATGGTGGAGGCCAGCGCGCGTACCGCTTCGGAGAATGTCTGGCGTTGCTCGGCGGGATCGGGTTCCAGGTCCGTGATGTAGCTTCGCACCTGGCGGATGGTGTCGTTGAGGCTTTGCATGCAGCTCTTCACCCGGCCTTCCGCGCCGAACGGATCAGCACTCATCTGGGCCCGCACACTTTCGAGGCCCAATCCTGCGGCGTAGATGGACTGGATGACCGTGTCATGGAGATCGCGCGCGAGGCGGGCGCGCAGCTCGATCGAATGATAAAGGGCGGCTTCGGTCTGCTTGCGTTCGATCACTTCGCGCTCCAGGGCGCGGTGATCGGCGAAGGAGGTCTCTACCAGCCGGGCGACGCGGGTGAATTCGTCGTTTCGCGCCAGCAGCGGTTCGATGTCGATGACATTCTGCCGCGCGAGGCTTTCCGCGATGCGTTGCAAGGGTTGCAGCACCCACAGCCGGACACAGAGGGCGAGCGCGACCATGAGCGACAATCCGAACACGACGAAGAGGATCATGACGCGGCCGTCCGATTCCATCATGGCGGAGAAATCGGCGGCGTCCTGTTCGAGGCACAGCACCCGAATGGCGCGGCCCCGCGCGTCGTGCAGCGGCCGGGTCAGGACCAGCGCATCCGGCTTCGGGGAGAGCGTCTCGGTCGAATTCGCCTCGGTGAACTGCACGCGGCTGTTCGTCAGCCGGCCGAGGTGCGCCAGTTGCGCGCCGTCCCAACGGCGGGCGGCGACCAGCCAGCCGCGCACCACATCGGGAGCGGAGCCACCGGTCGCAGCCACGGTCGACACGCAATATTGCCAGAGGCCCGCGGAATTTTCGGCGAAGAAAACCGTCTCGTGGCGTTGCAAGGCGGCGGTCAATTCAGTCAGGGCGGGCGGCGACGGCGGTGCCCGATCAGGGTCCTTCTGCTCGGAGAAAACCGGGAGACCGTCGGATTGCAGCAGCCAGACGGCATCAAGGCCGTACGCGGGCAGGTTGTTGGTTACGTGGCGCCGGATTTGTTCCGGCTCCGCCTGGGCCAGCGCTTCGGCCGTTTCGCTCCACGTGGCGTAGTCGGCGACGAATTGGCGAAGCGGAAGATCGACGATGTCGAGCCAGTGATCGAGTTGCTGGAGTCCGTCCTGGCGCGCATCGGCGACGATCTGATTCAGTTGGGCGCGCTGGGCGTGCCGTTGCACAGCGAGCGTGGCAAGAAACGCGGTGAGCAGCACGCACAGGACGATCAAAAGGCGTGTTTTGATGCTCATGGAGTGGACACGATCAGGGAGGTGACGGGAGAAATAGTTCTAGGTAGACCTCCCCAGTCGTCCGAATGGGAGGGGCCTACGTCTGAGGAGCGTCCGGACCTCTGCCAACCCGATAGATAGTGCTTTAGGGATTTTCCATGTGATTTACCCGCTAGGGCCGTTAGGGCCTACGCGGTCGGGTAGGCGTTGTGCTGGGTTTTTGCCCAAGAGCCCGATTGGCGCGCTTCGCGCCGGAATTTACTCGCGACCGCGCCGCGGCGAAGCCGCGGCGCTCAGCGCGAAATATCGCGCTGGGTGAGCACGCGAAAGCCGCGGCTGTTCAACGATTGCGCGGCGAGGTCGGTGTCCTCGACGTTGAGCGCGAGCGCGGACTTGCCCTCCGGCCGCACGACAAAGGCGTAGGCGTAGTGAATATTTACCTCCACGGCCAGCAACGCGCCGAGGATGTGCTTGAGTTGGGATTCCTCGGCAAACTCGACGGCGAGGACATCGCATTCACTGAACGCAAAATTATTGGCGGCGAGCAGCTCGCGCGCGCGGTCCGGATCGTCGACCACCATCCGGTCGATGGCCGTGTCCGTGGTATCGATGGTGGTCATCGCCATGATGTGGACGTTGTGCGCGGTGAGCAGCGCCACCAGGTCGAACAGGCGGCCGACGCGGTTCTCGATGAACACGGAGAACTGTTTCACCGGATCGGTGGCGATGGTGATTTCCGTACCGGACATGACGGCGGGCAAGCTACGGCGGGTCCGGGTGCCGGTCAACTGGCATAACGCCATGGTTGCCCGAAGGCTTGAGTGGGATGCTCGCGCGGTTAGCGTCGCCCGATGGCATCAATGGAAGCCCAGGCCCGCGTGATGGAACGCGCCAAAGCGAGCGCCCAACTGGTGCTCCGGGGCATCGTGTTGAATGTCGTGCTCGCCGCGGCGAAGTTCGCGGGCGGCGTGTTCGGAAATTCCTACGCGTTGATCGCGGACGGCGCTGAATCGCTGCTGGACGTACTGACGTCGGGATTGGTCTGGGCGGGCTTTCGCGTCGCAGCCCAGCCGCCCGACGCGAACCATCCCTACGGCCACGGGAAGGCCGAACCGCTTTCCGCGCTCGCGGTGGCCTTGTTTGTTTTCGGTGCGGCCGGCTGGGTGGGATGGCACGCGGTGCACGAAATCATCACGCCGCACCGCGGACCGCATTGGCTGACGCTGCCCTTGCTGGCGGGCGTGGTGGCGACGAAGGTTTGGTTCTCGCGCCGGTTGCGCGTGGCGGGCGAGCGAGCGGGCAGCACGGCGCTGGGCGTCGAGGCGTTGCATCACGGCTCCGACGCGCTGACGAGCGCCGCGGCCTTTGTCGGAATTGCGATCGGGGTGATTGGCGGCCAGGGCTGGGAAGCGGCGGACGACTGGGCGGCGTTGTTTGCGTGCCTCGTCATCGCGTTCAACGGTGCCGGCATGTTCAACCGGGCGCTGGGTGACGTGATGGACATGGCCGTGCCGGCGAATTTCGAACGCGAGGTGCGGGCGATCGCGCTGGCCGTGCCAGGCGTGCGCGGCCTCGACAAGGTGCGGATGCGCAAGAGCGGGTTGAGCCACCTCGTGGACATCCAGGTGCGCGTCGACGACCATCTGACGGTGAGGCAGGGACACGACATCGCGCACGCGGTGAAGGACGCACTGATCGGTTCGGCGACGCACGCGATCAGCGATGTGTCGGTCCACATCGAACCGATGGAGTGAGAAACCGCGGTGCGCGGCCTACTTTGCCGTCGGGAACTCGGGGTCCCGAATATAGCCCTTCGCCGTCATCCACGGATGAATCTCGGCCTTGAGGCGCCCGGCCTGGACCGCCGGATCCGTGGCCGCGAGCGCCTGGGCCTCTTCGAGCGAGGCGCACTTATAAATGAAGATACCGCGCCAGTCCCCGCCGTCGGCGAACGGGCCCGCGACGAGAATTTTCCCCTCGCCGGCGAGGCGCGTGATATTCGCCAGGTGGCCGGCCTGGATTTTTTCGCGCTCCTCCTTGGTACCCGTGCCGGCATTCGGACCCTTGGTAAGCAGGCAGAAATAATACGTGGTCATTTCGTACTGCGGCTCCTTCGGTACGATCGAGGACGGGGATGATTTCGGTTCCTGGGCAGTGAGGGAGCCGAAGAGAACCAGAAGCGCGGCGAACAGTGGGGCGGGGCGATGAGGTTTCATGCCGGGAGCATGGCGTGGCTGATTTTGCAGGCGAGCGACAACCGATCTGTAACCGTGACCCCGGGGAGGAGGTGCGCATTGTCTGTGGACTAATTGGCGGCGAAAGCCGCGCTACATCCCCTTAACAATGCCGGTCTTTCCCGTTTACTCACTGACCAGCGCGACCTAGTGTCATAATCCATGAAGAAGTCGATGAAGCCCCTGAGCAAGAACCTGCACCTCATCCGCTGGGTTAACAAGATGGCGGCGCTGTGCAAACCGGCCGCCATCCACTGGATCGATGGTTCGCAAGCCGAGTACAATGCGCTGTGCAAGCAGATGGTCGCAGGCGGGACCTTCATAAAGCTGAACCAGAAAAAATGGCCCGGCTGCTATCTCGCGCGCTCCGATGCGAGCGATGTGGCGCGGGTCGAGGACCGGACTTTCATCTGTTCCCTGTCAAAGGAGGCGGCCGGCCCGACGAACAACTGGGTCAATCCCTACGAGATGCGGAAGACGCTCAAGGAAAAATTCAGCGGCTGCATGAAAGGACGCACGATGTACGTGCTGCCCTACAGCATGGGCCCGATCGGCTCGCCGATGTCGCAGATCGGCGTGCAGCTCACCGACTCGCCCTACGCAGTCGTGAACATGCGCATCATGGCGCGCGTGGGCAAACGGGTGTTCGACCTCATCGACAAGGATTTCAAGCGCGTCGTGCCGTGCGTGCACTCGGTCGGCGCCCCGCTCGACAAGGGGCAAAAGGACGTCACCTGGCCGTGCAACAAGGAGAAGTACATCGTACACTTCCCCGAAACGCGCGAGAT
>JADMIO011260259.1_pt1 | contig 73143 bp, 53 predicted proteins | sample 8958161 | NCBI WGS metagenome assembly JADMIO01 (sample SAMN16585339, study PRJNA669376) | soil metagenome | isolation source: Crop rotation soil | place: USA: Cullars Rotation, Alabama | collected 2011 | reverse complement strand
GACTTCAAGTCACGTGAATTCCAAGCTTCGGATCCCACTGTGCTGGAAAGCTGGAAAGACACTGGGTACTGGTGTCGGCGGAGGGATCATTCTCGATGGAAAATTGTGGCGCGGGTCCGATGGATCTGCTGGCGAAATAGGACACACAACAGTTGAACCATTCAGTGGTCCGCCGTGTAAATGCGGAAACCGGGGTTGCCTGGAGATATTCGCTTCCGCAACTGCGATTGCGCGGATGGCAAAGGAAGACTTCAGTAAGTACCCCGGCTCAAAACTGAAGTTGGACGGATTGACCGCACTAGACGTTTACGAAGCCGGCATGGATGGCGACCAACTCTCGATCGAAGTTTTCAGAAAGGCCGGCCGCTATCTAGGGGTGGCGCTGGCAAATTTGATAACCTTACTTGGTCCAGAAGTAATCGTAATTGGGGGCGGCGGCGCTAACGGCTGGCAACTGTTTGCAGACGATATGATGGAACAGGTTCAACTACGAGTCTTCTCTTCACGTGGTAAGAACGTTAAGATCGTCAGCGCCCAATGCGGAGATAACGCGGGTTTAGTCGGTGCTGCAAGACTAGCTTTTGATATGCAGGGATGATTTGGTGTTGGTTACGGAGTTGACCTTTGGTCATAAGAGAAGTTCCGAGTAAGTCTGGGAGACTCAAGGTTAGACAAAACCAAATCGGCAATCGCAATACCGGCAATCAGGGTAATGACAGCCTTAGTAATCCACGGCCACTTCTATCAGCCACCGCGGGAGAATCCTTTCACCGGTGAGATTGATCCCCAGCCCAGCGCACTTCCTTACCACGACTGGAACGAACGAATCCATTCAGAGAGTTATGGTCCTAACGCATTTGCACGCATCGGCGGTGACGTGCCTGAACATGTAGTTAATAACTACGCCTACATCAGTTTCAATTTTGGGCCAACCTTGCTCTCGTGGCTGAAGAAACATCAGCCACGTACTTACCAACGCATCCTCGATGCTGATAAGGAAAGTGCTCTGGCTCGTAACGGACATGGCAATGCCATTGCCCAGGCGTACGGTCACGCGATTCTTCCTTTGCAAAACGAACGGGATCGCTTGACCCAAATTGCCTGGGGCATCGCTGACTTTCGTCATCATTTCAATCGCGAACCCGAATCGATGTGGCTTCCGGAAACCGCATGCAATGATGCGACCCTTGGCTCACTAATCGATTTTGGATTGCGTTATGTAATTCTTGCGCCTGAACAAGCCCGACGAGTTCGAGCCGCCGACGCTGAATGGAGCTATGTCGGTGGCGGACGAGTCGATACCACTCAAGCGTATCGCTATTTGCACCGTGATGGTTCCGGTAGATCGCTCGCAGTCTTCTTTTACAACGGTCCCTTGGCTCGAGCTATCGCGTTTGAACGAGTATTGACTTCGAGTCGTGGTCTGGTTGAAAGGTTTCAAGCGGTATCTGGACCTGGTCCATTGGTTAATGTGGCAACTGATGGTGAAACATATGGTCATCATTTCAAGTTTGGTGATCTGTGTCTTGCCCACGCGCTTGAAGTTGAAGCGAAGCAAGCCGGTTTTTGGATAACAAACTATGGCGAGTTTCTGGATCGTTACCCTGCCACTTCTCAAGTCGAAATTGAGAATGGACCAGCGGATGAAGGATCTTCGTGGAGTTGCGCCCATGGAGTTGGTCGTTGGTCTCGTGATTGTGGCTGTCACACGGGTGGCGACGCTGGTTGGAACCAAAGCTGGCGCGCACCACTCCTGGCTGCGCTGCGATTCTTGCGCGATCAAGCAGCCAGTGACTTTGAAACGGCGGCAACAGAGTTTTTTCGATATCCATGGGCGGCGCGGAATGCATATGTGAGAGTTGTGTTGGATCCAGCCGCTGGACCAGACTTCTTTCGTGAGTTTTCAAAGCAAGGTTTGGCCAACCATGAACGTCAACGAGCGCTCGGTTTGCTTGAGCTGCAGCGAAACGCACTGCTGATGTTCACGAGCTGTGGTTGGTTCTTCTCAGATCTCGCCGGCCTGGAGACAGTGCAAGTAATGCGTTACGCTGCGCGTGTGCTGCAACTTCAAGAACAGTTAGGGCTCCGCAATGTACGGAAAGAGTTTCTACAAATGTTGGCGGTTGCTCGCAGCAATGATAGTGAGAAGGGGAGTGGCGCCGATATCTTCATGCGTCAGGCCGACCTAAATTCCAACCGTTTTGAACCAGAGACTGCTCCCGCAATGTGATGACTCAGAAATCTGCAAACCGATCTACCCGCGGGAAGAAGAACCAAAGTAAGACAGATAAAGAGAATACCGCCATAACGCTGCTAAGCGATTCGGAACTTAGACCTCTGTTATTGCTCCGCAATCACGATCCTCACCACGTACTCGGTTCACATCAGGTTGATCACGGCTCAGTCGTTCGAGTGTTTCGTCCAGACGCCAATTCTGTGGATGTGATTATCGGAAGGCGGCGGCCCAGGCCAATGGCGCGAATACATGATGCCGGGTTGTTTGAATTGTTGTTGCCCAACGAAGACTCAATCCCGAGTTATCGTCTACGTATTGATCGAAAGGACGCTGACGCCATTACCATCCGAGACCCTTACTCGTTTCCGCCGACCATTAGTGAGTTGGATCTCTATCTTTTCAATGAAGGAAAACATCACGAGATCTACACGAAACTCGGCGCGCACGTCACCAAGTCTGGATCTGTTACCGGAGTGTCCTTCGCGGTCTGGGCCCCACACGCAAGCGGTGTAAGTGTTGTTGGCAACTTTAATGGCTGGGATGGTCGCTATCACCAGATGCGGATGCTGGGCGCGTCGGGTGTCTGGGAGATTTTCGTGCCCGATCTCAAAGCGGGTGAACTCTACAAGTTTGAGATTCGAGGGAATCGCGGTTTGCCTTTTCTTAAGGCTGATCCCTACGGACAGTACACTGAGATTCCGCCTAACACTTCGTCAGTTGTTTACCACTCGAAATACAAATTTAGCGATCAGAAGTGGATCAAAAACCGCGCGACCCGGGAACACTATCGACAACCTCTATCTATCTACGAGGTCCACTTCGGTTCGTGGCGACGAATTGAGGATGGAAATCGACCGTTCGCGTATCGCGAGATGGCCGAACCCCTGGCGGATTATGTCCATCAGATGGGATTTACACACGTTGAGTTTCTGCCATTGAAAGAGCATCCGTATGGTCCATCATGGGGTTATCAGGTCAGTTATTACTATGCGCCGTCAGCTCGTTATGGAACACCGGATGATTTTCGTTACCTGATCGACTACCTGCATGAACGAGGCATTGGAGTAATCATGGACTGGGTGCCCGCGCACTTCCCGAAAGATGCCTGGGCGCTCGGACGTTTCGATGGCTCGGCGTTGTACGAACATCTTGATCCAAGAAAAGGCGAACATCCGGATTGGGGAACCTACATTTTTAACTACGGAAGAAACGAAGTCAGAAACTTCCTGGTTGCGAATGCACTTTACTGGTTTCGCGAGTTCCACCTGGATGGATTGCGAGTTGATGCCGTCGCTTCAATGCTCTACCTGGACTACAGTCGCAAAGAAGGCGAGTGGGTTCCAAACCAGTTCGGGGGACGAGAGAATCTTGAAGCGATCGAATTTCTGAAGGAACTCAATGAAGTCGTTCATGTGTCATGTCCGGGTGCGATGATGATCGCTGAAGAATCCACGGCCTGGCCGGCGGTCAGTCAACCTGTCTATTCAGGAGGGTTGGGCTTCGATTTCAAATGGAACATGGGCTGGATGCACGACACGTTGAAGTATTTCCAAACCGATCCTTTGTTTAGAGCCGGGAATCACAACGCGCTTACTTTTGGTTTAATTTACGCTTGGAGTGAGAACTTCATTCTGCCGTTTTCCCACGACGAAGTGGTCCACATGAAAGGATCGTTGCTCCACAAGATGCCCGGAACGATGGAGCAGAAGTTTGCAAACCTCAGGGCTCTCTATGCGTACATGTGGGCTCATCCGGGAAGAAAACTCTTGTTCATGGGTGGTGAATTCGGGCAGTGGCGCGAGTGGAATGAAACCGAGAGTCTAGACTGGCATTTGTTGGAGGATCCGCTACACGAAGGTGTGCAGCGACTGCTTAGAGATCTAAATCGACTCTATCGTCCTGACAAAGCGTTGTGGGAGCTTGATAGCAAGGCCGAAGGGTTTCAGTGGATCGATGTCGACAATCGCCTGGAGAATATTGTTGCGTTTCTGCGAAAAGGCTCTGAAGAAGGTCGCGAGTTGATCTGCGTTGGAAATTTCTCGGCGATAGAGAAGAAAGGTTATCAATTGGGTTTACCCCGCGCGGGTGAATATCGTTCAGTGATCAATACTGAGGCCGAGGTCTATTGCGGCACGGGGCTGACCTCGGTGGATACCCAGGTCGCAGAGAAAAAACAACTGCGAGAGTTCGAGTATTCGGTCACCCTCAACTTGCCCCCTTTGTCGACTTTGTGGTTTGAATCCGTAAAAGAGTGAGTCCAATTTTCACGTTGGTGCGAATGCAAGTTGCAGATTTGAGGGGGAAAGAAGTCAGTACCACCTCGCGGTAGCGGGTGGCTCTTGTGCCTACAATTTGCGAATGTATTAGGAGGCGGACCCACCCGCTACCGCGAGGTGGTCTGACTTTTTGCCACTCAGCTGAGTTAGACACAGTCTCTAAAGGGTTGGGGAGAGTTTCTTAGCAACAACCTTACCGCAAGCTGCTCGCTGGTGTATTTTCGGGAAATGATTGATTGGACAACAATACGTAAACAGTTTCCGGTTACGGAGAAATCTGTCTACCTAAACACCGCGGCGGCTGGACCACTCGCCATTCAAACCGCTCAAGCTGCGAACGAATACTATGCCCTGATGACTCAGGATGGCGACACTCACTGGGATGAGTGGCTTGCGAAACGTGAGACGGTGAGATCAGAAGTCGCCGCTTTCATTAACGCCGAACCCGATGAGATCGGATTCACAACCAACACCTCAAGTGGCATGAACTTGATCATTGACGCGCTGGAGAGCCATGGAGAAGTAATCTCATCTGAACTCGAATTCCCGGTTTCGACAATCCCGTGGATGCATCGTCGTATTCCTGTTCACCCACTAAAGTCAGTTGCAGGTGAGATTCCACTCGAGAGCGTGCGTGAGGCGATGAATGTTCGGACCGGTGTTATTTCGGTTAGTTATGTGCAGTTCTCGAATGGTTTTCGCTTGAACCTGGAAGAGTTAGGAAACATAAAGGGCAATCACGCGTTCGTTGTTAACGCGAGTCAGGCCGCTGGTGTATTTGACATTGATGTAAAGCGCATGAAGATTGATGCTCTTTGCTCAACTGGGCACAAATGGATGCGTTCAGGTTACGGCTCAGGTTTCGTTTATATGAGTCGTGAGTTGCAATCACGTTCGCATGCACGGACGATTGGTTGGCTAAGTGTCCAGGATCCGTACGCGATGAGGAACGACGAGATCCATTTGCGCCATGATGTGTCTGCGCGTGCAGAGCTTGGCTGTCCGCATTTCGCAGGAATTTTTGCACTTGGAGCTTCCGTGCGAATGATGCGTGAGATTGGCGTCAAAAATATTCAGCAAAGGGCGCTGCAGTTGAATCGTCGCCTGACAGACCGACTCGCCGAGGTTGGAAAGGAAGTGTTGTCACCGTTGGCTAAAGACGACAGTCGTTCGGCAGAAACGTTGGTGAAGGCTGAGTTGCCTCAGACTCTGGTGTCATCGCTTTTGTTACAAAGAATTATCGTGACTGAGAAACCGCAAGGCATTCGGGTGGCGACGGATTTCTTTAACAATGAAGATGATGTGGACCAGTTGGTAGAGGCAATGAAGCGCCGCTAGAGGATATCGGACATATCCGACGTATAGGACCTATTTCTTAACAGTTTACTTCTTGTGATGAGGCTTTGCTTTCGACGCAATTGCCGCTCGTGGTTTCTTGGGCACTGGAGCAACATCGCTCGCGAATTCCTTTTGGGCCAGCGTCGCAAACTTTTGCATGATTGGCGATTCATAACCTCCACTCAACTGGGCCAGCCCTAATTCCCAATTGATTTCGGCCCCCTCGATCCACCAACGAACAAGCTGACCTTTATCAACCTCTTCCTTGACTGATTGCAGTGGAACAATACCGACACCCATATCTTCCTCAACCATTCGTTTAATAGCCGCCTGCCTGCTCAACTCCATTGCGACATGCAGGCTAACTCCTGCCTGCGCAAAGAATTGATCGATCAATCGACGAGTATTTCCACCGCGTTCACCCAGAATTAACTTCTCACCCGCTAACGTATACGCGCTGATGGTTTTTTGCTTCGCGAGTTTATGACGTGGTGATGCTATTGCAACCAGCTGGTCTTCGCTGAGACGTTGAGTTTGAATTCCACGAACGTCAACAGGCATCGAAACAAACGCGATATCGAGGTCGCCACCTAAAATCTGTTGAACCAGGGCTTCGCTCGTTCCAGACACCACTGAAATTTCCGCGGCCGGGTGTTGCTTGCGAACTTCTTTGAGAATTCGAGGTAGCTGGTCTGTGGCCACCATTGCCGAAGCGCTACCGATTCGAAGGCGCCCTCGTTCTGCGCCCGCAAGACCAGCAATTTCGTCGAGCGCGGCATCGTGTTCTCGAAGAATGTGCCTCGCGCGTCTCAGCAGATGTTCGCCGGCTTCCGTCAAGATCACATGCCGGGGCGCTCTTACAAACACTCGTGCGCCGACCTCTGACTCGAGTTGGCGAATCTGCATGCTGATCGCTGCTTGAGTAACGTGAACTCTTTGTGCACCTGCAGTAAAAGTTCCTGATTCAGCTATTGCGACGAAGGCTCTTAGTTGTCGAATCTCCACGGCGCGCTCTCCGGCATATCACGATGCATTATCGGAATAATAAAATCTTTTAGTTTCCATTATAAATCAGCGTTGCCTAAAATGATCAACCACGATTACTGAAAACGATTTATTTACTCGACTCAAGTCTTCCTGTGACCACAGACCGACGAACCGCTGACATGCTGAATCCACGACGCCTACGTTCCCAGTATTCTGTCGTGGGGGTAGACGGCGGTGGTACAAAAACGGACGCAGTGATTATGGACGCTAACCAGCGCGTTATCGGTGAAGGGCGTGCTGGACCATCGAATCCTCTACGCGTCGGCATTGCCAGCGCCAGTACCGCCGTTCGCGAAGCCATTGATAAAGCTTGTGCGATGGCGCGGGTCCGGCGGGCAGACCTGGTCGCAGCCGAAATTGGACTAGCGGGTGCGCGGCGCCAGGAGTTACGCGAGCGCATGCGCGAGGCGTTCATGGTGTTAGGTATTCCGGAGATTGAAGTTGTAACTGATGCCGATATCGCTTTGTACGGCGCCACTGACGGTGCACCGGGTTTAGTTGTAATCGCAGGCACCGGCTCGATTTGTTGCGGTATCAATAGTCGCGGAAAAAAATTTTGTGCCGGCGGTTGGGGACCAATAGCGGGAGACGAAGGCGCTGGCGCGTGGCTAGCGCGACAGGCGTTACATGCAATCGCCTGTGCTTCTGATGGACGTGGCCCAAAAACTACGCTGACGGAAATGGCCTGCAACTACTTTCACGTCTCAACTGCTGACGACTTGACTACTGCCATTTACCAGCCAACCATCACGAACGAGCGCATTGCAGGTTTTGGAAGGGACGTGGTCGAGGCTGCCAAGCAGGACGATCCAGTCGCGCTCAAGATTATCAGGGAGGGCGGCGCGGAACTCGGATTGGCCGCTGTTGCTGTCATTCGTAATTTGCAGATGGAACGAGACGAGTTTCAAATCGCCTACGTGGGAGGCGTTTTTAGAGCGGCAGGTGATCTCGTCCTTGATCCGTTGTCGGAGGTAGTAAGAAAAGTCGCCCCACGCGCATATTTCGAGCCCCCGCATTTCTCGCCGGCGGTAGCTGCCGCTAGAATGGCTCGCGAACATATCAACCACATTGCCCTTGCAGTCTGATGACCACTGAATTGTCTGAAACTCTGCCTGTCACCGAACAGGAGAATCCACGCACCAAGAATCTTAGTTCACTTTCAACAGGCGCCATCGTTGAACTCATGAACGATGAAGATGGGGGTGTTAGTGCGGCAGTAAAACTAGTTCTGCCGCAGGTTACACAGGCAGTTGATGGAATTGTCGAACGACTTGGTTCAGGTGGCCGTCTTTTCTACATCGGTACTGGTACTTCCGGTAGGCTCGGCGTTTTGGATGCATCCGAGTGTCCGCCTACTTTTGGTGTTAGCCCAGAATTAGTACAGGGAGTAATCGCCGGTGGTTACGACGCTTGTCATCGAGCGGTGGAAGCATCAGAAGACGATGCAGCAGCCGGCAAAACCGATCTTGAGGCACGCGGTTTTTCGAAAGCTGACGTCCTGGTAGGCATTGCCGCCTCAGGTAAAACACCTTATACGGTCGGCGCAGTTTCGTTCGCGCGAGCGCTTGGAGCCTTTACCGTCGGACTGACTTGCGTACCCGATTCGCCGATTACAAGAGTGGCAGACGTGAGCGTTGTGCCGGTCGTTGGTCCGGAGGTGGTAACAGGTTCCAGTCGATTGAAAGCGGGCACGGCTCAGAAGATGGTCTTGAATATGTTCTCGACTGCGTCCATGGTCCGACTTGGATATGTGAGCGGCAATCGCATGTCCAACCTTCAGCCAAAAAACATCAAGCTCCGCGAGCGAGCGTTGCGCATCTTAATGCAGGAAACTGGACTCGAGACAGATGCTGCAACCACTGCCCTTCAAACAGCAGGGAATGACTTAAGTGTTGCGTTGGTCATGAGTAAAGCGGGTGTGGAAATTGGACCGGCGATCGCCGCGTTGCGGAAGTTCAGTGGACGGGTTGAAGACGCAATCAAACATTTGAATATCCGATAAGAGTTCTCAAAACAACTGATGAGGAATTTTCAACCGCGGAAATTTGCAGTCAGGAAGGGCGGTTTACCCCCGCTCAAGTTTAGTGTTCGCTCACGTTTGAATAGGAATTGAGTTGAGCGGGGGTAAACCGCCCTTCCTGACTGCAAATTAACTTAATTGACTTTTAAGGTCGTCGCCCGATTTAGCAACGGTGGCTGCTCCACCAACTAAATGAAACTGCTCGATCTCATAATCATCTTTGGTTACCTGATTGGCATCGTTCTGTTTGGGACCTGGTTTAGTCGCAAACAGAAAACGACTAGCGACTATTTTCTGGGTGATCGATCAGTGCCATGGTGGGCTGTTGCCTTTTCGATCGTGGCCACTGAAACCTCGACGATTACTTTCATCTCGGTTCCAGGCATTGCCTTCGCGCGCGGCGGTAATTTTCAGTTCCTCCAGCTGGTTTTTGGTTACCTCCTCGGCAGAATCGTCATATCAATTCTTTTCATTCCGTCTTACTTTCGCGGAGATCTCTTAACTGTCTATCAACTTCTCGATCGACGGTTTGGCGGGAAGATCAAAGTACTCGCTGCCTCGTTGTTCGTTGTGATGCGGAACATCGCTGACGGGATCCGGCTGCTCTTGACCGCAATCGTTCTTGCTGCTGTTTACACGGCTTTTCAACCATCTGCCAATGTCGACGCAATCACGGTCGCGTCAATTATTCTCATTGGCGTTGCGATGATCGTCTTCACCTATTTTGGTGGAATGGAAGCGGTGATCTGGGTCGAAGTAATTCAGCTGGGCATTTATATCGCTGGGGCAATCGCTGCAGCCGTAGTTCTTATCGGAGCAATCGACGGTGGTTTTGGAGCAGCCGCAGCCCTGGCAACTCAATACAATAAGTTTTCACTCTTTGATTTCACTCTCGATTTCACCAAGACGTTTACTTTCTGGTCTGGACTGATCGGCGGGTGTTTTTTGACGATGAGTACGCATGGCACGGATCAGTACCTTGTGCAGCGTTATCTGTGTACCGATCGTCCACGTAAAGCTGCGACGGCATTGCTAACGAGTGGCGCCATTGTGTTGGCCCAGTTCATCGGGTTTCTGTTCATTGGTATTTTGCTGTTCGCTTTCTATAAACCTTTCGCTGATCCGGGATATGCAACAGCAGTGTCCACGGCATTTCCATTTACGGGCGGCGACCGCGTGTTTCCAGATTTCATAACGAAACATTTGCCGAGTGGCCTATCGGGATTGGTTGTCGCTGCAATTTTTGCTGCAGCAATGTCTTCGTCGCTGAACTCGATTGCCGCGACTGCGGTAAACGATTTGTACAGGCCAATACGTTCGGGGTTCTCGGACAAGCACTATTTAAAAGTTTCACATGTGCTGACGCTGGTTTGGGGCGTGGTGCAGATTGCGGTAGCGCTTGGCGTTCGTCACCAGGGACGCTCGGCTCTCGACCAGGCCCTATCGATAGCATCATTGATTAATGGGCCAGTGCTCGGCGTCTTTCTGGTTGGTACCTTTCTTCGTCGTGTCAGCCAGCCACCAGCTTTGATTGGAATGCTGGCCAGCATTGTTTCGATGCTTTACATCTTCTTTTGGACCAAGCTGGCCTGGACCTGGTATGTGTTTGTCGGAAGTCTTGTGACGTTCGTTGTGGCGTGGCTGGTTAGTTTCGCTTTTGCCCCCGCACCAGCAGCAATGCGTGATGAATTGGCGCCCGCCGTGAGTGAAGATTAGGAAGTCTAAGTTAAGGAATATTTGTTTAAGATGCGTCATATCAAACCACTGCTGATCATTTTCCTGGCAGTCCTTCTCATTAATTTGAGTATTTGTTCTCTGGTTGCCCAAACCGCGTCGGTGAAGGCAGCCCCGTACAAACGTGATCCGAGTGCTGCAGCGCGTAAATGGGCCAACGCGGAACTCAGTAAGATGTCCCTGGAGCAGAAGATTGGCCAGTTAATTTCTGTTGGGATAAATGCCACGTTTTTGAACCAGGATAGTGAAGCCTATCAGTCCCTTAAACGGCATGTCGAAGATAATCATGTTGGCGGGATCATTCTGTTTCGTGGCCCAGTTTATGAATCAGTCATACTGGTAAATCGGATGCAACAACTCGCGCGTTATCCGTTGCTGGTTTCTGCCGATCTTGAAGCTGGCTCTGGAATGCGCTTCGACGACACGGTTAACTTCCCATGGAACATGGCAGTGGCTGCCACCGGAAACCCTGAATATGCGCGCAGGCAAGGCGAGGTAACTGGCAGGGAAGCTCGTGCGCTGGGCGTGCAGCATGTCTTTGCACCGGTTGTTGATGTGAACAACAATGCCGCAAACCCGGTGATTAACGTTCGTTCGTATGGCGAGGACCCGCGCGATGTTGCTCGGTTCGCGGCCGCTTTTACGGAGGGACTTCAAAGTGCCGGTGTCATCGCAACGGCGAAACATTTTCCAGGACATGGCGACACAGCTGTAGATTCGCACCGGGGCCTGCCCGAAATCAATGTGACTCGCGCTCGACTCAATTCAGTTGAGTTCGTGCCCTTCCAGGCAACCGTCGACGCTGGTGTTGGCTCGATCATGGTGGGCCACATTGCGCTTCCTCAGATCGATTCGACGGGGATTAAGCCTCTTCCCAGGGACGTTAAAGGCAGACCGGTAGATACTGACGAAGCCGGCGAGATAGCTGACGAAAAGGCGACTATGCCTGCGACGATGTCGCCCGTGATGGGTGGCATTCTGCGAAACGATTTGAAGTTTCCTGGTTTGATTGTTACCGACGCGTTGAGTATGAGTGGTCTAACAATCTATTTCACTCAAGAGGAAGCTGCTGTTAGAGCCTTGGAGGCAGGCGCCGATGAGTTATTAAAGCCGGCTGATGTTGATGCTGCATTTCGCGGGGTGTTCCAGGCAGTTAAGAGTGGTCGTTTAACTGAACAGCGAGTAGAACAGTCAGCCCGAAAGATACTGGCTGCGAAATATGATCTGGGCTTGGTAAGCCAGCGACTAACATCGGTCGATTCAATCGATCGGATTGTCTCGAGCCGAGAGGTTGGAACACTGGCGACCGAAATCGCCGAACATGCGATCACCGTCGTGCGCGATGAAGACAAGTTGCTGCCATTGGCGAATCTCAAACCCGACGCAAAGATTTTCAACCTTGCAATCACAAACGGCGACGATCGAATGACGATTGCGAATTCGTTTGCGTCAAGATTGACCAAAGGTGGTCGAAAGCCGTGGACAATCGTGCTGGACGAACGATCTTCTGAAGAAGAGATTCAAAAGACGATCGAAGCCGCGAAGTCCGCTGACCTGGTGATTGCCTCGTTATACGGTCGGGTAAGAAGTGGTCAGAAGAATAGCGTTGGTCTGCCCGAGCCTGGTGCGCGAGCGCTAACGGCAGTAATTCAATCAAAAGTGCCGACTCTGGGAATCAGTTTTGGAAATCCGTATTTGCTGCAAAGTTTTCCCGGTTTGCGCACATATATCGTTGCATACGGCGATATGCCAAGCTTGCAACAAGCGACGGCGCGGGCCGTATTGGGCGAAATAGATGTGACCGGCAAACTCCCCATCTCTTTACCTGGCTTATATCCGCGTGGAACGGGAATACAGTTGAAGGCAGGGAAAGTTGAAAGGCCAACTCAGTAGGAGCAAGTGGTGCGAGAATCGCAGGCAGAAGTGCTCCAATGTTCAACTCAGGAGAGCCAAATCAACTCAACTTCTTCACCTGCAAGTAAGTTGAGTTGATTTGGTTCTCCCAAGTTGTAAGTATCTTTGGTGGTTTTCACCCAGGCCCACACAAGAATGAGAGCAAAAACCTGCTGCAATCGCGTCCGCACTTTCGCACTGGCATTGACCGTCGTTCTGCTCTGTTCCATCTCTTCGCCGGCCCAACTCGCAACCTCAAAACCCGAGCAGGTCTCGGTTTCATCACAGCGTCTGGCTCAAATGGATGCTGTGATCGATGAAGGCATTCGAACTAAACGATTGCCGGGCGCCGTTGTCCTGGCGGCTCGAAAGGGTCGGGTTGTTTGGCAGAAGGCCTATGGCTCTCGCGCGATCGCACCAGCTCAAGAAGCGATGTCGGTCGATACAATCTTCGACCTCGCAAGTCTAACGAAGGTTGTAGCGACCGCGACCAGTATCATGATCCTGGTCGAACGCGGCAAAGTTCGCTTGAGTGATCCCGTTAGCCAGTACATCCCCGAGTTAAAAGGCGAGGGCAGGGAACGAGTCACAATTGAACTTCTGTTGACTCATCGCGCGGGTTATGCCCCTGACTTTGATTTACGCGAACGCTGGACCAGTTACGACGAATCGATCAAACGCCTGATTAAGGAACCATTGCGCAACTCCCCCGGTACTCGTTTCGTCTACAGCGACATCGGATTCATCGCACTAGGTGAGGTTGTCAAGAGAGCTTCAGGTAAGCCGCTTGACCAGTTTGCCCGTGAAAACATCTTCTTACCTTTGGGGATGATCGATACAGGCTTTAATCCTCAAACAGACTTGCGATCGCGTATTGCCCCAACTGAAAAACGTAGCGGTCAGATGAGCTATCTCGGCGACAGTGGAACCGATGCGGGCGCTGATGGCGAAGTTTGGCTTCGAGGGGCCGTGCATGATCCAACTGCTTATCGTATGAATGGTGTCGCTGGTCACGCAGGCTTGTTTTCAACCGCCCGCGATCTCTCGATTTACTGCCAGATGATTCTGAACGGCGGCGAGTATCGTGGCGTTCGAATACTTTCTCCCATGACAGTTGCTGAGATGACGCGTCCTCGGTTGGTCTCGGATAGCGGGGGGACACGTGGGCTTGGTTGGGATATCAACACCAGCTACTCAACAAATCGCGGCGACATCTTTCCGCTGGGCTCATTTGGGCACACTGGATTTACCGGGACATCGATCTGGATAGATCCGGCGAGCGAGATGTTCCTCGTCTTCCTAAGTAACCGCGTTCATCCTGACGGTAAAGGTGATGTCGGTGTTTTGCGTGGTCGCGTAGCCTCGATTGTTGCTGCATCAGTGACAGACGAGACGACCGTCACCAGGGCCCGAAATGAGTCCGCAAACTATTACAGCGAATTAGTGAAGGTGCTAGGTGCTTTCAATGCGAGACGCAGTGATTTAACAAATGCGAAAGTGTTGACTGGCATTGACGTCCTTGAGCGCGACAATTTCAAACAACTCGCCGGAATGAAAATTGGTTTGATAACAAACCACACCGGTCGTGATCGTGAAGGTCGTCCGACTATCGATGTGCTGAACAAGGCGGCCGGCGTCAAATTGGTGTCACTGTTTTCACCGGAGCACGGCATTCGGGGACTGGCCGACGAGAAAGTTGCAGACTCAAAAGATGAAGCGACAGGCTTGCCGATCTATTCTTTGTACGGAGAGAGTCGACGGCCCAAGCCGGAGCAGTTGCAAGGATTGGATGCATTGGTCTTTGACATCCAGGACATCGGTTGTCGCTTTTACACATACATCTCGACACTTGGGAACGTTCTCGAGGAGGCTGGCAAAATCAAGTTGCCGGTATTTGTGCTCGATCGACCTAATCCGATCGGTGGCAACGAAATCTCTGGTCCAACTGCAGATGCCGACAAGCTGACGTTTGTTGCGTATCACACGATGCCGGTGCGACATGGTTTGACTATCGGTGAACTGGCCCAACTCTTCAACAAGCAGCGCGGCTTTAACGCTGATGTCAGAGTCGTAAAAATGGAGGGTTGGCGAAGGAGTATGTGGTTGGATGAAACGAATCTAACGTGGGTCAATCCGTCGCCAAACATGCGTAGCCTTACGCAGGCGACGCTTTATCCCGGCATTGGTTTGCTGGAGACTACGAACGTCTCGGTAGGACGCGGCACTGACACACCATTCGAAGTAGTTGGCGCGCCATGGATACAAGCAGACAAACTTGCCGATGAGTTGAACCGGAGAAATATTCCGGGCGTTAGGTTTGTCCCGGTGAAGTTCACTCCAAAATCCTCTGTATTCAAAGACGAGGAGTGCAGAGGAGTGAACATCATCATCATTGATCGTGAGGTATTTCAACCGCTGCTAACCGGTATCGAGTTTGCGACAACCCTATGGCGACTGTATCCGAATGAATGGAAGATCGACAGTTACCTGCGACTGCTGGCGAATGCCGAAACATTGTCGCGTATTAAGCGCGGAGATCCTGCTCGTGAGATTGTGAATTCATGGAATGATTCGTTGGATCAATTTCGACGAGCCCGAGCTGAGTTCTTGCTGTACCAGTAAACTAATTCGGAGTTAGAAATATCAAATTCGATCTGATCAATTTGCAAGTAAGGAAGATTCCTCGCTTGCAAATTATTGAGCTTGAGCAGTTCAACCGTTCCTAGCTTGCCATGCTAATCAGATTGAAACACTAACACTCAGTTTGTTCGGCTCGCATCCACTTGCGAACAGAGTTGATCAGAAACACTTCCTGAGCCGTCTGAAAATCTTCTAAAGAGATCAGTCGCTCTTCAATCTCTCCGTTGGATAACAACTCATCGCGAAATGTTCCTGCAAGTAATCCCGACTCGATCGAAGGCGTGTACAGTTTGTCATCAATTCGAACGACGACATTAGCAATACTCGACTCAGTTATCTCTCCCCGTTCGTTCCAGAAGATGATGTCATCACAGTCGGCTTGTTTCTGTAACTCCGTTGAGTAGAACTCGCGCGCTGTCGTCTTGTGAAAGAGAAGCCGGTTCGATGAGTCAACGGGCCGGGACGCTAAAGCAACACGCTTGACTTGAGTTTCAGCTTCAACTGCAGTTGTGTCGATGACGAACTGTCCGTTTTTCTCCAACTCGACTTTAACCTTCCATTTTTCCGTACAACGTCCTTGGGCAAAGTCATTAAGCGAGTGACGAAGGGAAGACTGATCCAACGCAAAGCCAAAATAGTCTGACGACCTTTTAAGTCTTTCCATATGACGTTCGAGCAGGAAATACTGACCTTGCTCGAGCAGGATCGACTCAAACAACCTGAATTCAATGGGCTGACGCTGAAGGAATGTACTCTTCACCAAACATTCGTCGTACTCCCGGTCAGCAGTGGAATCGATGGTAATTCCACCACCAACTCCAAATGTCGCCTTGCCAGTTTTAGAATCCAAGGTAATGGTGCGAATCGCCACGTTGAACGTGCAGTCACCGCCCGGTTTGATAAGTCCGATTGTCCCGGTATACGCGCCTCTTGGAAACGGCTCGAGCTCTCGAATGATCTCCATTGTGCGAATCTTTGGCGCCCCGGTTATCGAGCCACATGGGAAAACAGCCCGGACCAGGTCAACCAAACTCGTGCCATCCTTCAGGGTTGACTCGACAGTCGAAGTCATCTGCCAGAGAGTTTCGAATCGTTCCAACTCAAACAATTTAGCCACCTGAACGCTACCTGTTACTGAGATCTTGCCAAGATCGTTCCGAAGCAAGTCGACGATCATTACGTTCTCGGCTTTATCTTTCGAAGAAGTTCGAAGGCTTTCAGCGTAGGCCAGGTCTTCGTCTGCCCAGCGCCCTCTTCGCATTGTCCCTTTCATTGGTCGCGTCTTGATTTTGTTTCCTTCTCTAATAAAGAAAAGCTCTGGAGAGAGTGAAATGACCTTGTGACAGCCGAGATCCAGATAGACACAATATGCCGCATCCTGTGACTTACAGAGATGGAAATACCAATCAAGAGTATCGCCCTCAAAAGTCGAAAGTAAGGGAAAGGAATAGTTGACCTGGTAAGTTGCGCCGGCGCGAATGAACTCGTGAATTTTTTGAACTGCGTCGTCATATTGAGCTCGCGTAACCCGTGGTTCCCATTTGGTCGCTTTGTAGTTCGAAGACGATTGAGTAGGAACCTGAACCGGTCCGCTGAAGACGGCCGCCCATGCAAGGGGAAAGGAATGCGGATTGTGTGTTCTTAGTGTGCTGTCGAACGCTTGTGCCACTTCGTACGACAACATCAGCACAACGTACGAACCAGCAATTGCTGCCTGCTCCGCCTCTTCTACAACTTCGACGACCTCGTCTAATTGTTTTGCGGTAAGTATGCGCGTTGGATTCGCAAACGCGGTTTGCCACGAATCTTTACGAGTTAGCTGGGAACCGAAGACAGCTATCGGCATGCAAGGAGTCTAACAAAACTTCCAAGGACATTAGGGCGTGTGCTTTCCAAGAGTCTTTCGACGTTTTGAAGTTTTGTCTCTAACGGCAAGCTGGAACCCATCAGTGTTGCTTATCAAAATGATAAGAATGTTTAGCTTCCATTATCCGCAGAATTGGACGTATAATCGCGCCCCGACGCAAGTCAGATCTGCCATTTTGATCACGTACCACACCTTTTCAAGGACAACACGGGGGGCCGGATTTCGACAGGAGTCCATTCCAGTTGAGGCGGCCGGGTCGCAGAAGTCTTAACTCATCAAGCTGCGACTCTGAAAACTTGACGACAATTTCGACTGTAATTCCGTTCGAAGTTTCTGGTGTCCAGTCACGATTTGCTCGGTCGTGACGGTGTCGCAAACTTGTAAACCGAAGGTAACGGATTTCCCTGATGGCGGAAACAAGTTATGAGGAGAAAAGATGAAGAGAACTTCTATACAGATAACGCTCTTACTGTTGGTTGTCCTTAGTCTGTTTATCGTGGCGTTCGGTCAGGAAACCACGGGTGGCATCGAAGGTACAGTCAAAGATTCAGCTGGCGCGTTAGTACCAAATGTCACCATAACGATCACGAACGCAAAGGCTACTGCCAGCGGCACAACGTCGACCGGTATTGGTGCTGCTTTCAAACGCACCGTCAATACGAATGACGAAGGCTTCTTTCGTGTCTTAGCAGTGCCACCTGGGACATATGACGTTGTCACGACAGCCGCATCTGGATTCGGCGAAGCGAGATACGAGAATGTCTCGGTCGTGATCGGACAAAACACGTCATTAGCTATCATGGTTAGCCCCGGAACCAGCGCAAACGTTGTGAACGTTGTTGCTTCTGAAGCGGTTCCGGTGGACACGACCAGTAATTCGATTCAGACCACTATTGACGCTCAAAAAATTGAATTAATTCCTAAGAGCACTGGCTTCACCGGACTTCTCAAGACAGTGCCCGGTACGCGACCTGAGAGTCGTACAGGTGGTTTCTCGGTAGATGGCGCGTCAGGCGGCGAAAATGTTTTCGTCATTGACGGACAAGAAGTGACCAACTATCGCACAGGAACATTGAACGAAACCTACAACATTCCAACCCAGCTAGTTCAGGAAGTGCAGGTTAAGTCGAGCGGTTTCGATGCGACCTATGGCGGTGCGACTGGCGGTGTGGTGAGTGTTGTGAGTCGCGGCGGTGGTAACGAGTTTCACGGTGAGTTTGGAATGCAGTTTGAAAATCCCAGTTGGAACGGGACGCCGAGACAGCTACTGACGCGCTTCACCACAGGCTCAGTGGCGAACAATAACTTCGCCCAAACCTCTGAGTACTTCAACCCCGCGAAATCGCGAGGCACGAACGAGTTTCCAACGGCGAACCTCGGTGGTCCAATCGTCAAGGATAAAGTGTGGTTTTTTACCAGCTACACTCCCCAGATCTTCAACAGCTACGTCACGACGCCGTACTACACGAATGCTCCGGCAGCGACACGGACGTTTATCAGGCCTGAAGAGTACAAACGCACAAGAAAGTACGAGTACGCGTTTGGTCGAATCGACGCAAACCCGTTCAGCAAGTTGAGACTTACTGGAACCTACTTGTGGAATCCAGTGGTTGACAACGGCAGCATCCCCACAACGAGTTTCACAAACAACAGCTCTTCAGCATTCGGTTTTAATAACGTGCCTACCGCCAATTTTGGGGGCAGCATCGGTACGTTGACAGGTAACCAATACACGAATCGTCAAGGTGGTCGGCAGAGTTCAAACCTCGTGACCGTTGCGGGCGTGTATACCGCCACCAGCAAGTTGATCTTCGATGGTCGTTACACTCGGGGATTTCTGAACGAGAAGCTTGGTAACTATTTTGTTCCCGAGACGGTTCAAATCTTCAGTTGCGGCACTCCCAACGCTGCGTTCCCTTGTGCGACCACCGGCGCAAACACAATTACTAGAAAAGACGTTTCACTGCGTCAGACCTATGACTTTGGCGTGGCGTACATCTTTCAAGCTAAAGGACAGCACGAACTCAGAGGCGGTTACCAGCGCTTCACAATTTTCAACGATGTCCAGTCTGGCAATTCAACCGTCGGACGCATCTCGTTTGAGTATGGAACTTCAATCACGACGCTAATCGGTGGAGGCGTGACCGTGACACCGGGCGCAGTCGGATCGGGTTCATTCCGTCGTACAGGAACGAATGGCAGTGGATCGAATCTAAGCCAGAGCATTTTTATTCAGGACAAGTACCAACCAACAGCTCGGTTGACTCTGAACCTGGGTATTCGCTTCGAGAAAGAGAATCTACCTTCGTTTAACCAGTATCCAAGTGCGATCAACTTTGGCTGGGGCGACAAAATCGCTCCGCGACTTGGATTTGCCTATGACCTTCGCGGAGATGGCAGAACAAAAATCTTTGCGAGTTATGGTCGGTTCTTCGACCGTGTGAAGTTTGCGCTGCCACGCGGTTTGTTCGGGGGCGACATCTTTCTTGAAGACTACTTCGAAATTTTCCCCGGCGACACTGTCAACAGTTTCAACATTGGGAATATCGTTGGGGGGTTCACCGGACCAAGTGTTTGTCCGACGAACGGCACGATCGCTCCAGGTGTTCGCAGCCGTTGTCAGAAGAACTTCCGCGTCAATGCAAATGAGCCGGGCGCTTCAGCATTCCTGAACGGCGCCGTCGATCCTGATCTCGATCCGTTCCGGCAGACTGAGTTCACTGTCGGTACGGAGCACCAGTTGAGCAACAACTACTTCTTCCGCGTTCGTTATACCTACAAGAACGTAGATGAAGCTGTTGAGGACGCAGGCATCGTCAACGCGGCAGGCAGCGAGGCGTACATCATCGGTAACCCCGGCAAAGGCCTTCACCTTCAAACGCTGCAGGCTCTCGGTTACCTCAAGTCAACGAGACCTCAACGTCGTTATGATGGACTGGAGGTTGTCCTCAATCGACGTTTAGCGAACAACTGGTACTTTAATGTCAACTACACGTACAGCCGCCTGTTTGGTAACTACTCCGGACTGGCGAGTTCCGATGAACCGCATCTCATTGATGGCCGTCTCGCACCAGGTGTGAGTCGCGCTTTTGACTTACCGTTCATTGGTTTCACGGCTAAAGGTGAACCGGATAATGGTCGGCTCCAAACTGATCGACCGCACGTCTTCAATCTTTTCGGTTCATATATCTTTGACTGGATGAAGAGCAAAAAAAACTCAACAGAGCTTTCAGCTTTTCAGACGATCACTTCCGGTCAACCGCAAACAACGACTATCTATGGTGCTTCAACTGTGACGCCGCAGATATTCCTCGGACGCGGCGACCTGGGCCGTAGTCCTACGTTCAGTCAAACAGACTTCAACTTGACTCATCGTTACAAGTTCGGAAGTGACGATCGAATAACACTGGCATTCGATTTCAACGTGCTGAATTTGTTCGATCAAAAAATCGTAACGGCAATCTACACGGTTATGAATCCGAGCACCGCGCCGGTTAATGCGGCAGCACTTGGCAACTTGACCCAGGCGCAATATGCCAACGGCTATACCGGTGGAACGCTCTTGAATCAGATCCTGGCGCGGATCGCATCACAGCCAGATCGAAGCGATCTTCGTTACAAACAACCATACTTGTATCAGTCACCCAGGGTTGTGAGGTTTGGATTCAGAATTCTCTTCTAAGCACTCTACAGCTCTTAACTTCTTTCACTCGCCTGGAGAGCAATCCAGGCGAGTCTTTTTTTTTGAGATAGCGATCGCTCGTCTTCCGTGGGGCGATATGGTCCAGAAGGTGAGTAGCACATAACTGGTGATTTAGCTGATTGGGCCAATCTCCCTGTTGAACCGAAAGTCTAACTTTTAGTGCTCGCTGGGAGCTGACTTTCTCATCAGGCATTCTTATTAAAGTGATAAGAATCTTTAGTTATTATTATTCCAGATCGCGCACTATAATTTGGCTTCTTCGGGCGGGGAATCAATCGAAGCGCTGATCACGCGCTGTTATTTTCTAATCAACTAGAGACGCCGGCTTCCGGCGCAAGCTCAGAAACGGACCGCAAACTGGCATCGGTGAGTACGAGTCTTCTCCGCAAGTCTGCCGGGCTGGCGTTGACTGCGCTGGCGCCTGGTAGTGTATTTGGCTGGCGTCTACATTTTGGCGCACAAGTCAAAACTTCTTCTTTCTACGATCTCCCGATCACAAACGCTCGCGTAGTCGACGGAAGGGGGAACTCGTGGTTTCGTGGAAGGTTGTATTGGCAGGGAATCAACTGACCACTTCGCGTCCCGGGTACCTTCGCGTGGGCCAGGTTACCCGGGCGGTAATAAATAGGTTGGAGCGAAGAATGGCATTCTTCGTCAGGTTAAAAACATTTCTGGCACCGCGATGGATGTCTGTTATGAACGCGGCGGTGAGCACGACAGTTGCTTCTTAAATGACGACAACTGGTGATCTCGGGTATCCTGAGTAGCCACCGACCAATATCAGCCCATTCATGCCAATAATTACTGAAGTTCGCTCAGATGCTGCAGAGATCATGGAGTGTTGATTACTCTGCGTTCGTCCAAAAACGTAAACGCGCATCCATTATTCTGAAAATCGTGCTGAGCGTTCGGCGAGGGTAAAGAAAAGTCGAGTTCCGATATGATCAAAATCTTCCATAAAGAGGAAATATCCATGAGAAATCACGTTCACATGCTTCGTGCCCTCCTGGTTGTGATTACTCTAGTCTTTGGTTTCACTGGAGTCACTTCCGCGCAGGAGATCACCGGATCCATTGTTGGCACCGTTAAGGATGCCCAGGGCGCCGGAGTTCAGGGCGCTAACGTTACAGTCAAGGAGGCCGGCAAGGGTCAGGTTGTACGAACAATACAAACTGATTCGGATGGAACGTTCGCACTTCGTGACCTCCCCGTCGCGGTTTATGAAATAACGGTTGAGGCTGCAAATTTTAAGAAGGCAGTTGCAAGCAACGTTAAGGTTGACTTGGGACAGCGTCGCAGCGTTGACGTTACGATGGAGGCTGGAAACATCGCCGAAGTGGTGACGGTAGAGGCCAACCCGTTGGCCGTTGAGTTGGCGACTCCAACTGTGTCCACCGTTATCAATGGAGACCAGGTTCGTGAGCTTTCATTGAACAATCGTAATTGGGTTCAGCTTATTACGCTGGCGCCGGGAGTTTCCAACGACCTGGCGGACCAGGTTTACGTTGGTACAACGAATCCGGCGGGCCAAGCCAACACGATGAACATTTCGGTCAACGGCGCTCGCAGTGCTCAGAACACTTACACGATTGACGGCTCAGACGTAACCGACCGTGGTTCCAACATCACCATTCAAGCTTATCCAAGCGTGGACTCAATCGCTGAGTTCAAAGTTCAGCGTAGCTTGTTTTCTGCTGAGTCAGGTCGTAGCGGCGGCGGACAAATCAACGTCGTAACTCGCGGCGGCACGGATCAATTCCACGGTTCAGCCTTTGAATTCGTTCGCAACGATATCCTGAACGCGAATGACTTCATTTCGAACCGTATTACCACAACCCCACCGTTCGGACGCGAGTCAAACGGTAAGGTAAGACGCGCACCATTTCGCTATAACAACTATGGCTTCACGATCGGCGGTCCGATTTACGCTCCGCACTTTGGTGAAGGTGGACCAGCTGTAACCAAGTTGGCGCGAACCTATTTCTTCTTTTCCGAGGAACAGAGAAAAGACCGACGCTACCCGACGCTCAGTGGGTCAGTTCCAGACCTGAATATGCGACAGGGTATCTTCCCGATGGATATCTGTCTGAGTGCTAATGTCCCGACCACCGCAACTGCTACTTGCTTGAACGTTTTGCCGATGGGTACTCCACTCTCGAGCAAGGTCGCCATCAATCCGGTAGCCCAACAGTATTTGGACTTCATCTACAGAGGATTGCCGGCTCCGACCGACGCTGTAACCCGTGCCTTGAACTACCCGGCTATTAACCGTGCGGATTTTAGACAGGAGATCATCCGCATCGATCACAGCGTCAACGATAGAATCTCGGCATACTACCGCTTTGAGAACGATAAGATTCCCACGTTCGATGCCAATTCGCTGTTCTCATCTGGCTCTGGTTTACCCGGAGTGTCGACATCAGAAACGCAGTCACCAGGCAAAACTCACACGGCCCAGGTAACCTGGGTGAAGAGTCCGAACCTCGTGATCGTGGGCCGTTACAACTATGGCTACGGCGCGATTCTCAGCAATACGGTGGGTTCGTTAGCTTTAGCCAATTCACCAATTACACCGCCATTACGTTATGAGAATACGCGCGATCTCGTCCCAGTTATTTCGGGCAACGGATTCAGCACACTGACGGCCTTCGGCGTCTACGACAACTTCTCATACAAGAACAATATTGGCGCAGATATCAGCTGGACGTTTGGCAAACACTCGATCAAGTTTGGTGGCCAGTACTCATGGTATAGAAAAAATGAAAACGCCCTGACGAGTGCTCCGAATCTTAACCAGGCTCAGTTCAGCGGTTTTCTTAATACCATCCCAAGCAGCGTTGTCCAGACTACTGTTGTGTTAGCGGCAAAGCCTGGTGAAGAGCAAAACGCAACGCGTAGAGCAAACTTCCAAAGCTTCGCGAACTTCCTGGTTGGAAACAACGTGACCTTTAACCAGGCGCGCTTCGACTACACGGCGGATTTACGTCAGATCGCCCACGAGTACTACATTCAGGATGAGTGGCGTTTCAGACCGAATCTCACGGTGTACTATGGAGTTCGCTACTCGTATTTCGGAGCGCCTTACGACAAGAATGGGCGACTGACGAATTTCGATCCTTCTGTCTGGAGCGCTGCAAGTGCGCCACAGGTAAACGGAAACGGAAATCGAGTCGCAGGCACCGGTAACTTGTGTAACGGTCTAATTGTAAATTCGCAGAACCTCGGGAGTCCTGGAACTGGATGTACTCCAACTGTATCTCCATATGGCAAGTACATCCTTGATGCCCCGAACCTCGACTTTGCACCACGCTTTGGCATTGCGTGGGATCCATTCGGTAAGGGAACAACTTCAGTTCGTATGGGGTACGGGATGTACTATGACCAGGTATTGAACGGAACGTTACTCCAACACATCGGTCTCAATCCGCCGTTTCAACAAACCTATACCGGTACCGCCATTTCAAATGGAACGGTCGATACAACACCTCGTCTCGATCGGCCAGTCGCACCTGGTCTTCCTGATACCGCAGGTGGCGGAAGTTCGCTCACAGCATTGAGCGTGCGCGCTCTCCAGCCTAACTGGAAGGATCCATACATGCAGCACTGGTCACTTGAAGTCCAACACATGTTGGGTTCAAGTGGAAAAACGATGTTCAGTGTTGGGTACTTCGGTTCGAAGGGAACACACTTGATTGGTGCGTATGAGTTGAACGAAGTGCAACCATTCGTAGCGCAGAACTCTCAGTGCGCAACCGGAACTAACACACTACAAACGCCCGGGGTTGTTACCCAGCGATGCCAGGTACCCGGAACATACTTCGGCGGCACAGGCGGTGTTTCATCGAACTTCCTTGATCAGATTCGGCCATACCGCGGATTCCGCTCGATTAACATGGTCACTCCCCAATTCAACTCGAACTACCACAGTCTGCAGGCGTTGGCTCAACAGCGATTCACGGGTGCTTCCCAGATCAACATCGCTTATACGTTCGCAAAGAACCTGACGGACAACCAAACGGACCGCAGTACTGCACCAATGAATTCGTACAACATTCGTTTGGATCGTGGTAGAGCAACTCTCGATCGCGCGCAAGTCTTTACGGCAAACTACATCTATGAGTTGCCGTTCTTTGCACATCGCCACGATCTTACGGGGCTGACTCTCGGTGGCTGGCAAGTCTCCGGCATCGTGACTTTGCAGTCGGGATTGCCATTCACGCCTTTGGGCGCCAACTTCGATCCGACCGGTCTCGGCAATGTTTCAGCACTCGTAGCAGGAAACAGACCAAACATCCTGTGTGATCCGAACGGTAATGCTCCGCATACGTTCGAGCAATACTTCAATACGAGTTGCTTGCAGTTGAATCCGACAAACGGAACCGCGGCGAATATTCTCGGTACCGGCGGTCGTGGACAGATTGATGGACCTCCAACCAAGCGCTTCGATCTTTCACTACTCAAGAACTTCCGGTTCAGTGAGAACGTGAATCTTCAACTGCGTGGTGAGGCATTCAATGTCTTCAACCACACGAACTTCCGTACGATTCAAACCAACATAACGTCCGCAACGTACGGCCAGGTTACTGCCGTTCGTGACCCGCGCACGATTCAGCTTGGTATCAAGTTGTCGTTCTGAGGTTAATGTTCACTACATAAACAATGCCCGCAATGTCTATTCATTGCGGGCATTGTCATTTTTGATCTAGATCGGGATCATTGAGCAAATGCAGCCGTCTCTTTACTTGCGCAACGCGAACTGCGTACTCCCTGGCGGGCTTCTTCAGGGAGCTTCGCTACGTATTAGTTCAGGTGTCGTGGCATCAATTGATGAAGCCAACTCAGGTCGTTCAATCGGCGATCAGGAAATTGACCTGACCGGTTTGACTCTCTTTCCGGGCTTCATTGATGTACACATTCATGGAGCTTCGGGCCACGATGTTCTGGACGCTTCACCATCTGATCTAAACGGCATTTCGAATTTTCTAGCGATACAGGGGGTGACCTCATGGTTGCCGACGCTCGTTCCGGCCTCTGATAGCGACTACCAGAAGACTGCCCTGACCATCGAGGAGGCTATGCAGGCGCCCTCTGGCGCGAGGATGCTTGGGATTCACTATGAAGGGCCATTCGTTAACGAGGCACAGTGTGGCGCACTCCATCGGGAACACTTCAAGACTTACCTTGGTCCTGATGATCTCGATTGTTTTGTTGTTCCCAAGGGAACCGGCACTTCCAAGATGATGACGCTGGCGCCAGAAGTCGAGGGTGGTGTCGAACTGATTAAGGAGCTGACTCGACGTGGTTGGGTTGCATCAATTGGACATACACGTGCGGATTTGAGTGTTTTGGATCACGCTCGTCTTGCTGGCGCAAGACACATGACCCACTTCATGAACGCGATGGCGCCGCTTCATCATCGCACTCCTGGACCAATTGCCTGGGGGTTGTCGAATGACGATGTGACTTGCGACTTCATTGCCGACGGGATCCATCTCAATCCTTACATGTTGAAACTATTGATGAAGTTAAAGGGCACGAATAATCTTACTCTGATTAGCGATGCCATCGCCGCCGCAGGAGCGGGAGACGGTGATTATAAGATTTGGGGCGAGACTATTACGGTTCGCGATAGACGAACCAGTAACGCGGCAGGAAGCATAGCGGGGTCTGTGATCACTATGCTTGATGCGGTGCGTATGATGCGGTCCCTGGGAGCTACCGATGTTGAGGTTGCGAGGATGGCTTCATTTAATCCCGCGCAATTGTTGAGGATCGATCATGAGTGCGGTTCGATCGAGCCAGGGAAGCGTGCCGACCTCGTAGCGTTGGATGAGCACTGTGAAGTTAAGCTCACCATTATTGGTGGTGACCTTGCTTATGTCCGATAAAATTGTCCGATAAACTTCAGTTTGTCGGTCTATTCGATAAATTAAAGTTTATCGAACACTCGTAACCTGCACGGCAAAGAACAAAACCTTCTTTGGTTTTCCTCCTACCAGTAGAGCAGCCGGACCAAAGTAAAGTCCGGGCGCTGCTTCACGAATCTCATCCACGATAGATCTAATAAACGGAGGATTTGCCGGTCCTGAATAGTCGAGGATGAAAGTTCGTTTACCGTCAAGAAACGAATCGCCAAACTTTGTCTTGAACGGAAACCAGCGTCGCTTCCCGAATAACTTCACGCGGTTGATGCCTTCTCCCGTATCGTTTGACTGACTCTTGAAAGATTTGCCTTCCCAGGGAAACGACGGTGAAGCGCCAAACGAACGTAGCCACGAAGCAACTGGTCCAGTCGCAGGTTTGCGCCAGGCAAGCATTGCTCCAATCGTGTCGCTATCCAGATCGGGAATGGTTGTTGGCGCCGGAGCCCTGCGGTAAAGAGCTTCGAGTTCTTCAAATGTCATTTGGCGCAGGGCGTTGATGTCGAGTTGAACGTTTTCCTTGGCCTGAGTCGCTGCACTCATTAAGTTACACTCCTTTCATGGGCGTCTATGCTGTCGTTCGTCTTAAGAGCGCGCGAATTCCGACAGCGATGAGGATTATTCCGATTAGGATGTGCAGATAATCGTCAACTGGTTTCCAGAGAAAATACTGTTTAGGGGTTAGACCAAGAAAACTCGCGAATGCCTGGTAAAGATCGATTGCACCAAAAATGATATTGAAGAGGGCCGCGAACAACTCACGTTTGAGCGAGACCAAAAACAATCCAATCGCTCCGAAGAGGATGTGAAAGAGGTTATACGGCGCGGCGCCACTGGTCAGACTGTATTGGTCGGGAACCAGGAATCCGGCTATGCCGACAATGATTAACAACGGCGCAAAAACTGAGAGTACTACCCAATTTAGTTTGTTAGGCTTGTTAGCTTCCATTGGTATACAAACCTGCGCGCTCGTAGGCTTCATCCAGGAGTTCCACCGGATGACAAACCCTTAATTTCATTCCAGCGAGTCTGGCACCAGCTCCTATCTGCATCTGGCAGCCTGGATTGCCCGTCGCCAGCACATCAGCTCTGGTTGCTTCAATGTTTGTGAGCTTTTCGCGCAACACCTCTCCTGAGAGTTCGGGTTGAAGCAGGTTATAGACGCCTGCGCCACCGCAACATCTTTCAGATCCTTCAAGACTGGTGAACTTTAATCCTCGAATTTGCTGCAACATCTGCCTCGAATCATCAGCGGCGTGTTGTCCGTAAAGAAGATGACAAGACGAGTCATAGGTTACGACTTCAGAACCAATTTCGGAACCTTGTTGGGCCACACCCTCTTTGAGCTTCTCACCTATATCTTTCACGCGTGCACTGAACTCGTGAGCTCGTTGAGACCATTCAGTGTCGTTGGCAAGTAAGTGACCGTACGACTCGAGCATGGCGCCACAGCCGCCAGCGTTCGTAATTATCGTCGTATTATCCGCGTCTGCCAATGCCTGAATGTTGGTCCGAGCCAAAATTTTTGCGCCTTCCAGGTCGCCGGCATGTGCATGCAGTGCACCGCAACAGCCCTGGTCCGGCCGAATCTGGACGGTAAACCCATTCGCCTGCAGCACGCGATACGTAGCCTTGTTCACGTGTTCAAAGAGACCTTGGCCCACGCAACCCGTAAACATCAATACGTGTGGCCACTTCGAACTGGATTTACTAACCAAAGAAACTTTTTTTCTTTTCGCCGGACGCGAACTTTCTAATAACGCCAGCGCAAACTCAGCTCGCTTGGAGACGAGTTTAGATAGTCCCGTTTTGAGAAATAGTTTCGCGAGGCCCATATCGCGAAACAGGCGGCTCATAGCGAAGAAAAGACTTAGCCGGCGTTTGGACGTCCACACATGATCAAGCGCAAACCGGAGTAGCTTGTGCGTGAAATCATTGCCTGGTTTTGCAGAGACCAATTCCTCCCGACTTGCCTCTAGTAACTGTCCGTACTCAACCCCTGCAGGGCAGACCGATTCACATGCTCGACAGCCAAGACAACGATTGATGTGTTTGCTGAAAGACGGCGAAGTATTTTCCAGACGACCTTCAGCGACAGCGCGCATCAGGTAAAGACGTCCGCGTGGCCCATCATTTTCGTCGCCGGTGATGACGTAAGTTGGGCAGGATTCGAGACACAGTCCGCAGTGAATGCAGGCAACAAGCTTTTGTTCTTGTTCGGCGAGTGTCTTTGTTAATTGTGCGGAAGCCATCGTTTTCCATCGTCCTGCTCGACCATTAAAGTGAAGTTTGATCGTGAACCCGTCTCGGACCCGGTGTACTTGGCCCACTTATCAACTATTTCGCCTTGGTACTCATTTCGGAATGGTCCATGCTGATTTGATCTGTACCGGCTATCGAGGTAAAGCAGCAGAATCATCACCGCGACTACTCCCAAACCTGATAGGATAGCGGCCCAGTGCGTCCTAAAAAGCCAGACCCGGCTGGCTGGCTCGTCTACGCGTTTTCTAGTCCGGGCCGACATGATCGCATCCTAATACCCGACCGCGACGCCATCACTTCGTCGCGGATCAGTAGCCCCCAACCGCATTCCCGTCTTCTCCTCGATCATGATCCCTTCAGCATCACCGAGGTATCGAGGTTTGGCGAGCGCATGACCACGTGTAGTCAACGCCTTTTGTGTATCGCCTGACAGACCAAACGGCTCCCACACAAGTTCATCAGGAAGCCACTGGTGATGTAGCCGCGGAGCGTCAATCGCTTGTTGTATGTTCATTCCGTAGTCGATGACGTTCGTAATCACACAAAGCACTGTATTGATGATTGTTGGTCCACCAGGGCTTCCGACTGTGAACCAAAAGCTGCCATCTTTTCGCAAAACGATGGTCGGTGTCATTGCGGATAACGGCCTCTTCTTTGGCGCTACGGCGTTGCGTTCTCCCTGAATCAGTCCATACATGTTTGGACTTCCGGGCTTGGCAGCGAAGTCATCCATTTCGTCGTTGAGGATAATCCCGGTGCCTTTTGCTACGGCTGCCGCGCCATAGGAGTTATTGAGTGTATATGTATTCGCGACGGCATTTCCTTCTGCGTCGACGACCGTGAAGTGCGTCGTCTCATCCGATTCGTATCCGGTTGGCCTTCCTGCTCTAACCTCAGCGCTTGACGACGCCCGATCGGTATTGATGGTGCCACGCAAAGTTGCAGCGTAGGCTTTGTCGATCAATCCGGCCACCGGCACTTTGACGAAGTCGCTATCGCCCATGTATTCAGCGCGATCGGCAAACGCGCGTCGCATCGATTCAGCCATCAGGTGATAACGATCCGAAGAGTTAGCGTCTAGTTTGCTCAGCTCATATCCTTCCAGAATATTGAGCATCTCTATAAGTACAGCACCACCTGATGATGGCGGAGGCATCGAAATGATTTCATAGCCCCGGTAGCTCCCACGCAGCGGCTCACGCTCTTTTGCTACATAGCCGCGCAGGTCGGCCATCGTCATGAGTCCGTTGTTACGCTTCATGTCATTCGTAATCAACCGCGCTGTCTCACCCTCGTAAAACTCGTCCGGACCCAATCGCTGCAACCTGGCAAACGTAGCAGCTAGATCAGGTTGGCGGAAAAGATCGCCCTCTTTGTAGAACTTGCCCCCATTTAAATAGATGCGTTTGGTCTCTTCATACTGAGACAAGTAGTCGTTGCTACTACGCAATGAGCGGGCAAGGGAATAGGTCACTGAAAATCCGTTTGCTGCAAGTTGTCGCGCTGGTTCGACAAGTTGTGACCAGGTCAATTTCTTCGAGCCGTATTTCTTCAGCGCCATTTCCATTCCGCGCACTGTTCCGGGCACGGCCGCAGCACGATAGCCAACCAACGAACCGCCTTCCCCTTTAATTAGCTGACCGTCTTTATCCAAATAAACATTTCGGTGTGCAGCTGCCGGCGCCATTTCTCGATAATCGATAGCCGTTGTCTTTCCATCTTTCAACCGAATGACCATGAAACCGCCGCCGCCAAGATTACCGGCGGCCGGATGTGTAACCGCGAGCGCAAACGCGACGGCGATTGCAGCATCAACTGCATTTCCCCCACGTTTCATGATGTCGACGCCAACACGGGAAGCGACTTCGTTTGTTGATGCGACGATGCCGTGTCGAGCTCGAATCGGCTCCCTCGATGCTGCGGTTGCACTTGGCGAGACAAACAGTACCGGCGACAACTCCAGAGAAAATGCCAGTACTAAAAGAAAAGAAAGAAAGCGGTAGGAACCCTTGAATCTATTCATCTTTCGGAACCTCGATTTGAGTTTGTTGCATTCCAACCTATGCCTAATGCTTAAAGCGCCAAACAGGAATCGACAAAAGTCGACTTGGGATCAAGCTTTTCTTTGATTCGTTTTATCAACGAACGGTTAGCTTCTGGAAGTTTGGTTGAATCGTGCCCTTCAATGACGATGCGAACTCCGGTCTCTCGCGCTGCGGACTTCAGACTTTCAATTCGGATGCCGATTTGTTCTGGATCACTCGATTCCAACACCCTCATTCGACCATCGCCAATTCCTAATTGCCAACTCCGATCCTCAAGTTGATTCGAGTGTTTCAGTGCCGTAAGGAATTTTTCAATCTGTGTAGGTAGCATGCTAGCGCGCCAGTTCAAATTTGATTCAACGCGAAGTGGCACCCCCGCGACGTCCTGCCACAACTTATCGTCATCATTCAACACTTCTGCACGAACATCGTTTGCCATGGAAACCGCTCGTTCCAACTGATATTTGACCGCCCTGTTCTGTCCGGCAAACCGAATCAGCAAGGCGTTATCGTCGTGGCCAATCTCTATTCCCAATGCAGTCGCGAAAGTTGGTGAAACCATTTCAGCCGCTACCGGAAAGAGCGCCGCTCCAATAATCGAGCGCGCATAAGGAATCAGTAGGGCCGGTTTCCCAATCGCAATCAAACTCGACTCAGTTTCTGGTCTTGGCCGTAGTTTGAAATTCAGTTGGGTTATTACTCCCAAAGCGCCGTAACTGCCCGTATATAATTTCGACAAATCATAACCGGCAACATTCTTTACCACACGGCCACCAACATTTATGACATCGCCATTACCCATAACGACCCTCATTCCAATTACCGATCCTCTGGGCCGGCCGTAACCAAGCTGTTGTGCGCCGGGTAGACCAGTGGAAACTACACCGCCGAGCGTGGCTGACGAGTTGTCAGGAGGGTCAAGCGGCAACCACTGACCGTTTTGCTTAAGGGTGTTGTTGAAGTCAACCAGTCGAACGCCTGCTTCGGCTATCGCAATCAGATCGGCGGGTTCATGCTCAATGATTCTACTTAAGTTCCTGGTGCTTAGTTCGACATCAGCCGTCTTACGCGCTGCATGGTCTATCCAGGTTCCTGCTCCTGCCGGCAAGACCTTCCAGCCTTCCATTGCAGCAACTTTCAGGATCTCTGAAACCTCTTCGACTGAAGTTGGCGCCACGGAGACTTTGCCGACCGAAGAAATAGACACTTCGCTAACGAATTTTCGCAGTTCGAACTCTGCTTTATCCGGATTGAACGCGGATCGATCATCGTTAGCAGCGACGGGCGTATTTGATGGACCGGGAGGAGGAACGCGTGAGTTTTCACCTTCTGGTATCGCGACTGCCCGCCCTTCACCGCAACCACGAAGCATCGGCACGATCTTTCCAGGATTCATTAACCCTTCAGGATCGAATGCAGCACGAACACTCAACATGGCATTCATGTCGTTCTCTGAAAACACCAGGGGTAACAACTCACGCTTATCTAATCCAACGCCATGTTCGCCTGTGATGGTGCCGCCGTTAGCCACACAGGTTTCCATCAACTCGCGACCGGCTTCTTTAACCCTCTTAACCTGGTCGGCCGAACGAGAATCAAAACAAATCAGGGGATGTAAGTTGCCATCACCCGCGTGAAACACATTCGCGATCCTGAGGTCGTATTTGCGCGCGATGTCGTAGGCAGCCGCCAGCACCTGCGGTAGCCGCGATCGAGGCACAACTGCATCCTGAATCATAGAGTCAGGTGAAATTCTTCCGATTGCTCCAAACGCACCTTTGCGTGCGGCCCAAAGTTTTTTACGTTCATTCTCGTCTCGAGCACGACGACAGCTGCGTGCGCCAAACTCCATACAGATGGAAGTCACTCGTTCGGCCTCATCATCGAGTCCGGCTTCTATTCCATCCAATTCAATTAGCAGAGCGGCGCCTGCATCAGCTGGCAACCCGGCGGCAAAGACACTTGCTTCGACGGCACGAATAATTTCGTGGTCCATCATTTCGAGCGCCGCGGGCATAACTCCCGCCGCGATGATTGCGGATACGGCATGGCTAGCATCGTTTACTTCTCCAAACTCCGCGAGTAACGTTCGAATCGCTGGTGGAATCTGGACCAGGCGCAAAGTTGCTTCAGTGACGATACCGAAAGTTCCTTCTGAGCCAACGAACGTGCCCATCAGATCAAGACCGGGAGTTTCTGTTCCGCTGCCACCTAACTCGAGAACCTCGCCACCGGCGAGCACAATTTTGCACCCCAGAACGTGGTCAGTTGTCGTGCCGTACTTCAAACAATGAATGCCGCCGGCGCTCTCTGCGATATTGCCCCCGATGGTGCAAGTAGGTTGACTTGAAGGATCGGGAACGTAGTACAACCCGTATGGCGCGACGGCTTTTGAAACCTGAAGATTTACTACCCCTGGTTGAACAACCGCCAGTCGGTTCTCGGCGTCGATCTTTAGAATCTTGCGCATGCGCGCTAGTTCGACTACAACGCCCTCGTTGAGTGCGAGTGCACCTCCGGAAAGACCGGTGCCGGCCCCACGAGGAGTGAAGGGAACTCGGGCGCGAGCGAGTTCTTTCATCACTGCCGAAGTCTCTCCAGTGTTTCTGGGAAAAACGACCGCGCGCGGGCGGTGCTTGTGATGCGGCAGTCCATCACACTCGTACACGAGTAACTCATCTGGTGCGGAGAGAAGGTTTTCGCTTCCGACAATTGCGCTGAGATTTTCGATTAGTGTATCCACGCGGAGTGCGCCGACAGTTTACCCCAAGCGAGTGTCACTCCAAACCTCGCTGACAAAGTCAGTACCACCTCGCGGTAGCGGGTGGGTCTAGGTCAGTACCACCTCGAGGTCGCGGGTGGGTTCATGCTTCAAGTTGCAGATATATCTGGAAGAGACCCACCCGCTACCGCGAGTTGGTACTGACTCTAAGCTGAGCTCGAGTTGAAACGATCTCCACTCTGGTTGAAAATAGGCTCGCTCGCCAATCTTGAATCACAATCACAATCACACATGCGAACACGCATCATCGCGTTTTCCACATTATTGCTGACACTAACGTTTATGAGTCTCCCAAGCCACGCCGACCAGACATCTCTGGCTCCCGACCTGATAATCATCAACGCCGTAGTGCGAACCATGGACCCGGCCAATCCAACAGCTGAGGCGGTTGCGATTTACCGCAATCAGATCGCGGCAGTCGGCTCAACCGCTGATATCCAAAAAATGGCCGCCTCTTCGACTCGGGTTATCGATGCAAAGAAGCGCTTAGTTCTTCCGGGATTCAACGATGCGCATGTCCATTTCATGAGTGGTGGTTTCCAGTTGTCCAGCGTCGATCTTCGAGATGCCAGTACACCGGAAGAGTTTGCCGCGCGAATCAAGACGTTTGCCGCGAAACTTCAGCGCGGTCGGTGGGTGACCGGCGGCGACTGGGACCATGAACGATGGCCCAATGCAAACTTGCCTACCAGAGAACTAATCGATGCCTTCACCGCGGACACGCCAGTGTTTGTCAATCGTCTGGATGGACACATGTCGCTGGCAAACACTGCCGCGCTCAAGCTCGCAGGCGTTACAAAAGAGACTGCTGATCCGCCCGGTGGAGTAATTGTTCGCGACCCTAAGACTGGTGAGCCCACCGGTATTCTGAAGGACGCAGCACAGAGTTTTGTTTGGAAGGTGATTCCTGCTGCGAGCTTTGAAGAAAAACTTGCAGCCGCCCGCGCCGCAAGCAATTACGCCGCAAGCCTGGGAGTTACGAGTGTCCAGGACGTTTTGGCAGGAACCGACGTTGGCATCTATCAAGCATTACTCGACCACGGCGAACTCAAGACTCGAATTTATGCGGTTACACCATTGCCGGCGTGGGAACGTCTTTCGCAAACTGGTATGCGCGCACATTTCGGAAGCGCGATGTTGCGTGTTGGCGGTTTGAAAGGATTTGCGGATGGAAGTCTTGGGTCGACGACTGCTTTGTTCGAAGAACCTTATCGAGATGCGCCTAATACAAGTGGAATCCCGGGCAGTGAGATGTTTCCTGAAGGCGCGATGCTTGCTCGTGTTCGCGATGCTGACCGAGCTGGATTGCAGATACTGATTCACGCAATCGGAGACAAAGCCAACGATCTAATTCTCACTATGTATGAACAGGTGCAACGCGAGAACGGAGACCGTGATCGACGTTTTCGGATTGAGCATGCACAACACTTAAGGCCACGAGACATTCCGAGATTCGCTCGCGACAAGGTCATCGCGTCGATGCAGCCATATCACGCAATTGACGATGGACGTTGGGCGGAAAAGCGAATCGGGGGCGAGCGCGCTAAAACTACTTATGCATTTCGATCCCTGCTTGATGCTGGTGCGACCCTGGCGTTCGGCACCGATTGGACTGTTGCGCCGTTGAATCCGATGTTGACCCTCTACGCGGCAACCACTCGTCGAACAATCGATGGCAAGAACCCGAATGGTTGGGTGCCGGAACAGAAGATCACAATTGAGGAAGCGGTTAAGGCCTACACGGTTGGTTCTGCCTATGCGGAATTTCAGGACACGGTGAAGGGGACTATCTCTCCGGGCAAACTAGCTGACCTCGTCATTTTGTCCGCAGATGTTTTCAAAATTGATCCGAAAGAGATTGAGAACGTCAAAGTCATTCTCACTTTGCTGGACGGTCGAGTTATTTATGAAGTGCGCGAGTAAAGCCTGTAGCTGAAATAGATGAGCAAGCCGGCAGCGGCCGCGATCGCAGCAACCTTCGCTTCTGCTGCAGTGCTATGGGACAAAAGCCACACAATGAGAATCATAGCCAGTATCGCAATGAAGGTTCCGCCGGGTAGGTGGAATTCTGCTGGACCTTGTCTGCGACGAAAGACTATCAAAGCCAGGCAGGTGGCTCCGTAAGTTATCAGCCTGGCGATCGCACTGATGGTGAGCGCTGCTACGAATGAACTTTTCAAGGTCATGAAAAGCATCACAGCGGCGGTCAGGACAATCGCCACGTAGGGCGTGAAGAACTTCCTATGGACCCGACCAAACAGTTCAGGCAACTGTTTTTGATCCGCCATCGCAAAAGGAATTCGAGACCCCGACAAAAGCAATATATTTAAGTTGCCAGTGATAGAAATAATCGCTCCAGCCGAGATGATCGCGCCGCCGGCCGTTCCCAGAAAACGCGTGCCCGCATCGGCGAGTGGCTTCTGCGACTGTGCAAGCTCGGGAAGTGTTCCGACGCAAACAACCTGAATGAAGATATAGAAAACAGCCACGACCCCCAATGCGATGAGCAGCGCGCGTGGCAAAAACTTTTTCGGGTTCTGAATTTCCCCCGCCGGGATGGCCGCCATCTCAAAACCTGTGAACGCGTAGATCAGCAACAAGACCGACTTGGAAAAAGAATCCGAGTCTGGTGCACTTCCGAACGAAAAAGCTTCTGGATTTAGGAAGAACAACCCGAAGACGATGAAGATCAGCATGGGAAGGAGTTTCCCGATCGTGAAGACGTTGCTGACAATTGCTGCTTGTCGGACGCCGAGTAAGTTGATCGCTGTAAGTAAAGCGACCATTAGAACGATAATCGTCGGACGCCATACAGAGTTGGTGGCAGGTGTCCAAAAATAGCTGACGTAGTTGATAAGAAGATTACAGTTCGCGGCAAACGCAGTAAGCCGGGCCAGCCAGATTAGCCAGCCAATTTCGAAGGCTACTGTTGGTCCAAAGGCATCTCGAGCGTAAACGTACGGTCCACCTGTCTCTTCGAAACGGCTACCAACTTCGGAGAAGCAGAGGATGATGATGGCCACGACGAGCGCACAGGCAACAAACGCAATAAGGCTGTAAGTGCCGATCAGAGCATAGACTTTTGCGGGAAGTCCAAAGATCCCTGCGCCGATGATGCCATTGATTGTAACTGCTACGAGATCCCAGCGACGGATGCCGCGGACCAAACCTTCGTCAGTGTGATTGGGCACCGCGAGCTTATAGCAGATCTTGCGGACGCGGGAAAAGTGGGAAGAGCAAAATCATCTATCATTGATCATTTGACATTTATCAGTTGTCATTTGGTCTTGTCGGTTATGACCTTTGACCGCCTCTAAATGATCGAAAAGAAGCGACGAGGAATTTAGACAATTGATATAGTCTTTCAGCTCATCTAAATCGATCAAGGAACCTTCAATGCTATTAAGAATACAAATCGCAATCTGCCTATTGCTGTGCGCCCTGGTTTTCAACGCCAGCGCTCAACAAAATTCACTACAAGATCTCGTCAACCGCGCGGCAAAAACAACGTTGGATAAGTTTGCCGACAAAAAGCTTACTGAGAATCAACTTTCCATCACGCTGATCAATCTACGCGATCCGTCGAAGCCGGCAACAGCAAGTTTTCGAGGCAATGAACGAATCTATCCAGCTAGTGTAGTAAAGCTCTTCTACCTGGTTGCGGCGCAACATAAACTGGAAAAGAAGGAAATTGAAGAGTCACAGGAGTTGTCCCGGGCAATGCGCGACATGATCGTGGATTCGTCAAACGAGGCGACGCAGTATGTCGTGGATGTCTTAACGCATACGACTGCCGGCTACGAACTACCTGCGAAGGAAATGGAAGAATGGCAGTACAAACGCAACGCTGTGAATCGTTACTTTGCTTCGCTTGGTTACACGAATATCAACGTGAACCAGAAAACCTTTTGCGAGGACGCTTATGGACGTGAGCGAGTCTCGCGTGGGCCAAAGGGCGAGAACCGGAACAAGTTGACCACTGATGCAACTGCGCGTTTGTTAATGGAAGTCGTTACTGGAAAGGCCGCGACAGCTGCGCGAACAGGATTGATGATGGAACTCCTGAAGCGCGATTACACTGCTAAGAGCACCGATAACGACAGTCAAGCAGTCGGTTTTACCGGCATAGCGTTGAAAGGGATGGAAGGAGTGAAGCTTTGGTCCAAGGCCGGGTGGACCAGCACGACCCGACACGACGCAGCGTACATCGAGCTGCCAAACGGTGAGAAGTTTGTGCTGGTAACGTTTACGACGGATCACGCGAACGAGCGCGAAATTATTCCCACCGTGGCTAGCGTCATTATCGAAGGGATTGCCGGTGTGAGGTAAATTGGAACTTCCTCTCTGGAGCTGGTGTCTAAAGCGTCGAGTTCATAAACACTCTGCCAGGAGGATCCACCATGAGCAACCATGAAGGAGAGAAAGCAACCGCGCCGATCATTAATGTCACTCCGCTGATCGATGTGCTTCTTGTTTTGCTCATCATCTTCATGGTTGCAGCTCCCCTAAAGCCTCATCGCTTTGCCGCCAAGCTACCCTCGCCGCCAGAGAACACCCCCGAGGTTAAGCCGAACCCTAAGACGCTGGTGGTCACTATCGAACCCGATCGTACTTTGAAGCTGAATAGTCTCACGGATATGGGAACGGTTGACGATACGTCAAAACTGAGTGTGAAGCTGTTGGATCTCTTTGCCGAGCGAACGCGAAATAAGGTTTATCGCGATGATCTACTATCGCGGAGCGACCTGCCTGAAGCCCTCCGTATTGAGAAGACAGTTTTCATCAAAGCACCGCGTTCAATTTCGTATGGAGAGGTCGCGCGAGTAATTGATGGCATCAAGGGCTCAGGGGCAGATCCCATCGGCCTACAACTCGACGGCTTGCAATAAGGATATAGGTCGCATAGGCCCTATTAGCTCGCTAATCTTTCACGACCGGTTCCTTTACTCTGCTAGAATCCAGACCGCGTTTAGAGAGATTCGGTACTGGAGAAATGCATGACTGGTCGTTTCGTTTGTCTGCTCCTAATTGTTGTCTGCACACCCTTTTTTCTATTTGCTCAAAATCCAGAGGGCGGCGGTACTTCCAAAGATATCAGCGGTAGCGCCAATATCATTTTTCCGAAAACAAAAGACCCGGAGGTTCGCGAACCAACTGGCGGTGGACGCATACCCGATAACGCCAAACCGAAACCAGGACCGCGCAAACAGGATCCGATTCTCGCACGAGCCAATGCAGCCAGAAGAGCGCCTAAGCCGCGCTACGGTGAGGCGGAACAGCAGTATCAACTCGCGGCGCAGATGGCGCCCGATGATGAACGAGCTTACGCAGGTTTGGGAAATGTATACGTAGACCAGGGAAAGTTTACCGAAGCGGTTGCCGCATATCAGAAAGCGCTCAAGCTAAATCCTAATTACGATGACGCATTTCTTCCTCTCGCATTTTCACTTGCACGCCTTGGTCGATATGAAGAGGCAATTCAAATCTACAAAAAAGCGCTAGCGAGTGATCCAAAGAGCCCTGAGGTCTACAACAATCTAAGTGCCTCCTACAATCAACTCGATCGTTTTCAGGAGGCTGCCGATGCAGCACAGCAGGCAATCAAACTTCTGGGCGCAACGGGTGAAGCGTACACGCAAGGCTTCCAGGAAAGAAAAGAGCTCCTTTCCTATGCATACAAGAACCACGGCAATGCTTTGAACGGATTGAACCGGTATGAAGAAGCTGCGGTGGCGCTTAAGGAAGCGACCAAAATCGAACCGACGAATGCGGCTGCGCACTTTAATCTTGGTCTAACCCTCTACAATGCGAGTCGTTACTCGGAAGCAATCGAAGCGTACAAAGACGTGATCAAGCTTCGTCCAAACCTGGCCCAGGCGCACTACAACCTTGGGATAACATACCTGGCGATTAATGACAGGAAACAGGCGATGGCCGAGTATGAGATCTTGAAGACTCTAAACATGGAACTGGCAAACCTGTTGCAGCGCAGTATGAGGTAAACGGCGCGCGGCATCTCAGCGGCAATTCTTTGACGGTTGGTGAATTTTACGGCAAGAGAAAGGGCACGTCAGTGATGACGTGCCCTAAAAACTGGTGAGCCGTGGAGGGCTCGAACCTCCGACCCGCTGATTAAGAGTCAGCTGCTCTACCAACTGAGCTAACGGCCCTTCGATGTGGAGAAAATTATACGGGCGAACTTTATAGTGTCAAGCGAGGTGTCCGACACGCTTCAGTCCTAATCTCAAATCTCTCCGCTGCGCCGCCTGTGTTTACTTAGCCATTTCTCGATGCGCTACCTCAGAACAGGGGCGAAGCGCCTGGTTGCCGTTATGCAATTCGCGCTGAAAGCAGTCGCTGCGCTCTGAGGTAGTACGAAATTCTTAAGAAGAGGCGGAGGTCGTAGAAGAAGACTCAACTAAATCGGACATAAGGTTTGGTGGCACAGTCGGTTTCGTAGAGGAGTTTATGTACAGCATCGATTAGTGCTTCTACGTCTGGTTTGGGAACGAAGGCGACGGCTCCCGCGGCAATTGCTTGTTGGCGATGAACTTCGTATGCGTCGCCTGTATAGAAGATGCACGGCACGCCGGGAGTTAATCGATTAAGTGCGGTACAGAGTTCGAGTCCGCTTCCATCCGGCAGACGCTTGTCGAGAACATACAAATCAAAGTTGCTAGTGGCTGCCATTTCAATCGCTGCTTCAATAGTTGGTGCAGTGTGTACCTCATAATCTTCCTCGGAGAGCAGCAATTGCATCATTTCCGAGGTGTCCTGGTGATCGTCAACGCACAATACGCGACACTTAGTTATCGACACTTGGGGGCCCTCCTCTTTTAGACCGTGGCGAACATAAAAGGGATTCAGGGAAACTGGGTTGTCGGGAGCGTGATTATAGTCGGCAACCACGAGGTTTGCTAGTAACGATTTGCTCAAAATGGCGCGGACAAATCTGGAACCAGGTGCCGATTGGTATTTTGCTAACTAATACTCACGTATTTGAGATCGTTCACCTTTCTTGCGATCCAGTACGAGTAAAGGTGGGCAGTATCCTCCTGCCCACCGCCAACCCTCCAACGCCTACGAATCATCGCCCCTCAGGCTTTAACGCAACCGACAACTGATAATTGATCAATGATAAATCTCTTTCTACCCTCGATGGCGTGAAGCAAGCAGTTAGGAACGCCACTAGCATCGAGTTCCGTTGTAGGAGATTAAAGGGCTGGACAGTCTACTTAAGCTTGGGCTTGATAGCTGACTGCATCACCTTCAACAACTGATTCAAGACTTCGATGTCTTCGTCTTCAGGTTCAAGAGCGCGGTACTTCTCAAGCGCGGTCGAAGCTGCGACCATGTCACCGAGCTTGTGGTAAACGAGCGAAATGTTGAAGTAGACGAGTGAAAAGCCAGGCTCGATTTGCGCGGCGGCTTCGTAGTGTAACTTGGCGAGTTGCAGATCGCCTGCATCGTAGTAGAGGTTTGCGAGATTGTAATGCGCCTCGACGTGTCGCGGATCATTCTTTAACGACAAGGTAAAGTTATCGAGCGCCTGGGCCAGCTTGCCCTGTTCCAGGTTTATGATGCCGAGGTTGCAGTAAGCTTCTGCAACATTGTCACCCTCGTTGATTGCTTCCCTGTAGTGTTCGACTGCATTCGGATCTCCCTGTTCGTGAAGGAGCAATGCTTCTTCAAAGGGCGTTAGCAGTCGAGACACGCGGTTCGACTCGACACGAAACAGGTTTAGTTGACCTTGAAGCTCAGCTTCAATCTGACGAATGCTGTGTCCCTGCGATCGAAGTTCTCTGACCCGACGAAACTGAGTCAGTGCCTGGAAGTCGTATGTAAAATCAGAGACTCCCGGCGGCAGAGTTGCCTGGATGATGCCTTGCTCAGTCCAACGACGAATAGTCTTTTCGCTCAGACCAAAGAGTTGCTTGATTTCTTTGACTGTGTAGGAAGATTTGACACGTTGGTAATCCGCCTTTGACGGGACAGGTGAGGGAAACGATATTACCTTAGTGTTCTTGTCTTTCATTTAGCTCGCGATTGAATACCGCACGCGGGCCGGCACCCGCTTTTCCCAATCATCACGATGCTTTGCGCTTCTTCGCCGCAGCCTTAGTCGGCTTGACTAAGGTAATTTCCGGTTTCTTCTTGGCTGCGGTCGACGGCGCCTTCACCATTGGTTTACGGTTCGAGGCCTCGAGGCTTTTCTTGAGCGCGCTCATAATATCAAGTCTTGGTAGTTCTTCAACCGGCTCAAATTCAACAACCTTCTTACCTTTGATCTTCGAATCGATCAGTGTCCTCAGTGCCGTGTGGTAATTATCTTCAGTGTCGATGTCGGCGAGCGTCGTTTCCATTTCCTGGACCAGCGTTGTCGCCAGTTTGAGTTCATTCTTGTTCAGTTTCTGCGCAGTTAGATTGTGAACTCCTTCGAGGTCCGGCACGTCTTCCATCTTGCGCAGTTCGTGTGGATAGTGAAGTTTTTGTAAGACCAGACCATCCTCATGTGGAAACACAGCGACTAAATCTTCGCGATCACGCAAAACAACCTTACCGACACCGACTTTGCCAGTTTGCTTCATCACTTCGCGAAGTAGCGCGTATGGCTTCTCGGAAACAGGTCCATCAGGACCGGCAAAGTAAGGTGCATCGAAAAATGTGGTCGGAATCTCTGAACGATCGACAAACCCTACGATGTCCACTGCTTTGGTGGTTTTAATCTTAATTTTTGCGATGTCTTCGGGCTCAACGATGGCATAGCGGTCGGGCTCGTACTGGTAACCCTTTGTGATCTGGTCAGCACTGACGATTTGGCTGCACTTTTTGCAGCGTTTGTCGTAACCGATCGGTCCATAGTCGTCCCGGTGAAGCTGATTGAACTGTATCTTTTCGCTCGACTCAATAGCGTTATAGATACGGACGGGGATGGCTACCAGAAGAAAGCGGATATGTCCCTTCCAAATAGATCTCATAATCGGGTTCTCCTCATGACAAACGCGGGCATAATTAAGCCCGCGCCGCTGCTCGCCATTTGAATTAGGGTGGCGAGGGCCTAATTATCGGATCGTTCCCACCTCATGTAAAGCATTAATTAAGGAATGTCCGATATGCCTTAGCTGTCCCATATGCTTTAGAGGCTTTGCAAAATTCATCAATTTCCTATCAGCTCTTCTCAGCGTCTCAGCGTTCTCTGCGTCTCAGCGTTAAAAGAGGCTGTGGTATTCAGGATTTCTTCAACGCAGAGGCGCAGAGAACGCAGAGACGCGGAGAAGCGTAGCATTTTGCAAAGGGCTCTTTAGTTTGTCGGTTAATCTGATAACACTGGACCGACAAACTTCACCTAAGTCGAGATTAAAAATAGACCGACAAACTGATAAAGCATATCGGATACTTGGACATTGCTAAACGGCGTGTGCAAGGGCGTTGCGCATTGCACTCGCCGATTGCCACCGTTGCGTGGGATCTTTCGCGAGCGCCCGGTCGACGATGTCGCACACCGTTTGAGGAATATTTGGAGCCCGCTGACGAAGGGGGATAGCTGGTTGTTCGAAGATGGCGCGGATCGTGTCATTGACACTTGCCCTGCCTAAATCGAGCGCAAGAGTTCCAGTCAGCAAACTATAAGACGTCATCCCAATCGCGTAGATGTCTGACTGCGGTCTAACGTCACGAAAATTACGCAACTGCTCTGGAGGCATATAGGCGAGCGTGCCAGCCATTTCTCCAGCCATCGTGACGCCGCTCATGCCTGAATGTGTGAAACTCTTTGCGAGTCCGAAGTCTGTCAACTTCGCCACGAGCCTGGAGCCTTCACCTGAAACAAGGATGTTTTGATCCTTGATATCGCGATGGATATAGCCTTGGTTATGGGCGTATGAAAGTGCATCCAGTGCCTGAGTGATGATCGTGGTTGCGTCGTGATAACCCAACCGGCCGCCTTGTTTCTCAGCAAGTTTTGAAGCATCTGCTCCATCGACAAATTCAGTAACGAGGTAGACCACGCCGTTGTGCGTTCCGCGGTCGATGAACTCCACGATGTTCTGGTGTTTGAGCGCCGCGGCTACATCTATTTCGCGCATGAACCTGCGCATCGCTTTTTCACTCACAGCGAATTCAGGAAGCAGTGTCTTGATTGCGACTGCTCTACCGGTTTGTTGTTCACGGCCCAGCATCACGCTGCCCATTCCACCACGGCCCAGTAATCTCACCGTATCGTAACCCGGGACTGGTTGCGGAGAACGTTTCAACTCGATGCGACAGTCTTCACACAGGAAGGTCATCTTCTCGTCCGGTGCCGACGCTTGCGCATGTTCACGCCTGCCGCAGTTCAGACATTCGACCATGACCTCCACTGGCTTAACCGGCATAGCGTCCTGCGTTGTTTCGGCAAGGTTGTCGGGGATCGCTGCGTGCACTTCTACTATGAGGATCGTTTCACCACCTTGAATGCGATCCCCGTTTTGAAGATAGGCTTCGCGAACTCTCTTGCCGTTGACGAAGGTGCCGTTTGTCGAACCGAGGTCGCGAACAAAGGAGTGTGGAGGATTGATTTCAAGTAAACAGTGATTACGCGAGAAGAATCGATCATCCGGTAAACAGAGGTGCGCTTCCGGAGTGCGTCCGATCAGGAACGAATCATGTTGCGTGAAATTAAAGATTCGGCCTTTGTAAGGACCGGCGATGACTTTGAGGTTTACCTGCATCTAGTGCGATTCCGTTGCTTAGACGTGCTACGAACGTGAGTGACGCGCTTCACAAAAACGCAGGCAGCTAAGATCACTCCTTGGTGCGCTGGATCTCCAAATCATCAAAGGCGACTTCGGTTGTGTCGCTGGTGTAAAGGCCCGCTTTTCCACCCTGATAGTTTTCAGAATCAGTAATACGAGTTAAATACTGTCCGTTGATGTAGAACGACAGCTCGGCTCCTTTGACCCGCACTTCAAATTGGTTCGGACTTGTACCGGAGCGAATGGCAGACGATTTTGTTCTCGAAACCAGCGAACTCTGCACACCATTCTTGTGCATGATTACTTCGTACTCTGGATCGTCACTTGGATAAATCAGCAGCGCATAATCCTCGAGCTGTTGATCTTTCGACTTTGCACAGTGAACCATCAGGCCGAAGCCAGCCGATGGAACCGTACCATCAACACTACGACCAGTTATTTTTATGGTTGCGTTGCCTGTGTTGTATTGATCGTTTGGCGCATACATCACGACAAACGTCCTGGCTTTCGACGCCATGTGATACTCGTCGTCGGCATACCAGATTTTGCCAAATCTTGATTCACCCGTTCCCCACTTCTCCTGGCTGAAGTCGTCAGAAAAGCTGGCAGGAAGATTACTCGTATTGGTATTGGCGTTGGTGTTTGTGTTGCTGTTTGTGTTGGCGTTGCTGTTACGACCCGTATTCGCGCTGACGTTAGTGTTCACGTTGTTCGTATTGGTATTTGACATGTTCACCAATGCGACCAGCAGCACAATTCCTCCAATTGCAACAACCGCCAGTGCTGCAATGCCACCAAGGACCCACCAGACAGCACTCGACTTCTTGGGTTTTGGCTGAACTGATGGCGTTGGCATCCACTGTTGTGGTTGTGCTTGCGGTGGCGGAGGTGTTTGGCTGATGAGCGGCGAATCCGGACGGAAGATCTCAGTCGGTGGTGGCTCAGAAGTGTCACGCGGAGCCGGATAACGTTGCGTGGCCGCAAGATCCGATGACGTCGGAGCGTCCATTGTCAGTGGAGTGCCATCTTCTAAGCAGAAGTTCAAAGATACATCTGTGTAGGTGCGGTTGCAGCTTGGGCAGCGTTTCATCTATCAGCTCGTTCTCTCAGGGATTCGCAACTAAACGCGCTAACAAACAGAATGAGATAGGACATGCGTTCTGGGGAGGCGTACTTCACAACCCGTTGGCGCGGCACAATTATAAGGAAAGTTGCTAAGGTCTCAAGCCGTTTCACGGGTCTAACCACTAATTGGCTTGCCGCACTTACCGCAGAACCGCGTGCCAGCGGGGTAACTTGTTCCGCAAAGTTTACAAAATACTTCTACAGGCTTTGGTGCGCGCCAATCAAGCGCTGCAGTGCCAAGTGGAATTCCACAGCGTCCACAGAACTTTATAGCGCTCGGATATGTTTGGTGGCAGCGTGGACAAGTCGTTCCTGTCGGTGGTTTTCCAGCGTGCGAATCTGCAGGAACAGGTGATGCCCCGGCCTCTGAGACAGGAACAAAAGTAGTATTGCCGCAACGACCGCAGAACTTCACACCCTCCGCAAAACGCGACTGGCATTTCGTACAAACAACAACAACAAGAGTTATTGAATGTCCTGGCCGGCTTTGCAAACTGCCACCTTGTGAAGGAGTCAGCTGTTTGCTTGATGGGCCTATTTTCAGCTCAACCTCGATAATCTGTTCCGCGACGTCGCCGCGTACTTCAATTACCCGTTCGGTATCGGGTTCGCCTACACGAGAAACTCGCAACACGTGTTGTCCAGGCGGAATCTCAGTCAGAATCACTCGTCCCGATCGACCTACGCTTCCACATCTTTCATCGTCTACATAAACTTCTGATCCCCACGGCGCGATAATGACAAGCCTGGAGTCCGAACGTTTGCCAACCTCGTCTGAAGTTGACGACACAGCATCTGCAAACTTTTCGAACCACTCGCCAGCTGAGGCAGGTCTGTCGGCAGGGTCCTTTGCGAGCGCCAACATGATCGAGTCCTCTACCACGGGCGAGATATCGGAACGTAAACCCGAAAGTGGCGGCGGTGCTTGCATCAACTTTTGCGCGATCAGTTGTGTCATGTTGCCGGTGAAGGGAGGACGTCCGCCGAGCATGTGATAAGCGATGGTGCCAAGAGCGTACGTATCGGCTCGCGAATCGAGTTGTATGCCCGGTTGCATCTGTTCCGGCGCCATGTATTCAGGAGTTCCGATAATTCCCCGCGACGCGGGTCCGCTGCCTGAAGTAAGTTCAGCACGATCAGGATTGACGATTTTAGCGAGACCAAAATCCCCGACTTTGACAAACCCATCTTCCCCGGTGGCTCTACGCTTGGATTGCATCAGAAAGATGTTGGCTGGTTTCAGGTCGCGGTGAAGGATCCCCTCGTCATGTGCTGCTTCGATGCCCGCCACTACCTGCCGAATGATGTTTGCGGTTCGAAGAGGGTTGAGAGTTCCTTCGCGACGCAGCAGATCGTAAAGCGTCTCGCCCTCGACGTACTCCATCACTAAAAAGAAGACGCCATCGGGACTTTTGCCGAAATCGGTTACGTCAACAACATTGGGATGACGAATTGACGCAGCGGCGCGTGCTTCGCGCTCAAAGCGTGCGATAGCTTCGCCTTCCTGAAGGTCCTCGTCATTTAGAATATCGGGTCTGACGGTTTTGATTGCGACACGACGCGTCTCGAGGTTTTTATCTTTGGCGAGATAGACCTGACCCATTGCGCCACGTCCGAGTCGCTTTTCTAAAAGGTATCGATTAGCGAGAGTGCGCGAACCAGGTAGTGTTTGTTTGGTGTTGATTTCATCCTGAGGACAGGTCAGGACTTCGTCTTCATAGCAGGCTTCGCAACGGGGGCATTCACGCATTCAAATGGATTCTAATACAGAACTGGTCGAAGCGGCGACCGATGGATGAGAAGCAGACCTTTCTTGGCTTTGCCGCTCCCCTTGCGGAAAGCCTTTGGCTTTCCGAGCGGCTTAATGTTTTTAGACGCCGGCCTAAACCGGCAGAGCCGCAACATTCTGCATTCAAACCGGAAAGCCACGGGCTTTCCGCAAGGAAAGCGGCAAGCCGCCGAACCGTCATGTGGTCTCTAGCTGTTCCGTTATGTGGTCTCTAGCTGTTCGTTACGCAGCCGCGACATCAGAACAACACGCTGCGCACCGTGTTGCCGCCAACGGAATTGCGGTTAAACAATAAGGGCAGTCTTTTGTATTTGGCGGCGGTGGCGGTTGTGCTCGCAGTCGATTGACCGCTTTCACAACCAGGAACACGACAAAAGCAACGATGAGAAATGTGATGATGTCGTTGAGTAGCGTTCCGTAAGCGACTACTGGTAGACCGCGTTGTTTTGCTTCTGCGATCGAAGCCGGGTGAGCTCCTGAGAGATCGATGAAGAGGCTTGAGAAATCAACTTTGCCGAGCAGCATCCCTATCGGCGGCATGATGACGCCCTCAACCAGAGATGTGACAATTTTTCCGAATGCCGCACCAATTACAACGGCCACAGCCAGGTCAATGACGTTACCGCGTGCGATGAACTCTTTAAATTCTCTCAGCATGACGTCTCCTTTGTAGCTGGTGAACAATTGACTAATTACAGATTTGGGCTAGTTTGAATCCGCTCTTTTGCGCTTCTTCGAGACTCTTGAAGACGACCTTATTGCTTTCCGGAATCTCTTTGGTTGGTTTACAGCCGGGTGCATAGAAAGTCTTCGAGGTTTTGTCAGCGACAATCTCTTCAGGTTCGGCGGACGCACCGGCTGGTCCAACAGGATCGGATGTTCCACTTGCTGCCGCGTCCCTCTCTTCTTCTTTAGCTTGTCGACGTGCTGCGACCGTATCGTCCGCGCCGACATCCAGGATTCGCACGCTTGGCCCACCTGCTATCTGGCTCACAATGATTTGAAAATCGTCGCAACGAAGCTGTTGTCCTTTCGATCTCCATGATGTCCAGGCGCCGGACAGATGTAGTGACGCTGAAATCTGCTTAATGAATTCATCAGTGGTGTGAATCGAGTAGGTTTCGTCATACCCGATCCAGAGTGAGGTCAAGCGCTCATCGAGAAAATCCAGCGAGATGCTTCGCACGCCAACATATTTGTCCTTGTCGATCTTTGGATCAAAACTTGGATTGATTGTTGTCTTGGCAACTCCAAAGTCATCAGTGTGGCCAAATTTTGTTTGCGGGGCCATGACTTTGACCTCTTCTTTTGTCATCCCGAGGCGAAAGCCAAAAAACTCTGGAGCGGTGGGTAAGGAACTCAGCTTCTGCGTACATTGATTCTGTGCGGATGCGCCGCCGGGCGCGAAGAAGAATGTCAGTGCAAAGAGAAAAGCGAAAGGACGAGGAACAGAGTTCTTTAAGATTGAAAATTGTGTCCACATAGCGTTGCAGTTATGCGCGGAACTTAAGCCCAAATCACACACAGTGTCAACGCAAATAGATAGTTGCCCCTTGCATTTGTCCGATATGCTTTAGCTTGTCGGTCGCAGCTCACTCGTAATTCGTGCCGTTTTGGTTTTGGCCTATTTGCACTGATAGCAAATCAACTCACCTCAGTTGCAGTCAGGAAGGTTTGAGATCTCATACTTAAGATTGGTGATCTTACAGTTAAACCTCCTAATCGTCGCGTCTCGCGGAACTAATCAACGTCTAATGGACCAGCGACCGGATGATGCCTTCGAGCGAATCAGGCTCAAATGGCGTTGAGACATATTCGTCGCAGCCCGCAGCGAGTGCCTGTTCGCGAAACTGGTCAGCACCGTATGCAGAAACTGCAACTATGGGCACCGAGTCCAGTCCCTCGACTTCACGAATGCGTCGCGTGGCATTCAGACCATCAAGCTGAGGCATTTCCATGTCCATAATGATCAGGTCAGGCGTTTCGGATTGGGCCAGAGCAATTGCTTCAATTCCATCTTCCGCTTCGACGACGCGAAATCCCTTACGTTCCAACCAGGTGCGCAACAAGAGTCGCGTATCATCGAAATCATCGACAACGAGAATTGTTCGGGGTTGAACCTGTGGGCTCTGCGACATCATTAAGTTAACTCCTGGCTCCACGCAGATGTGAGTCTTTTGCTGACGGGATACTAAGTTCTTTTCAGGTAGGTAGTCTAGAACTTTGAACCTTTTTCATTGCAAACAACTTGTGATTTGAGGATAGAAAGGTTGCGCGAAGGAGGTGCGAACCAAAGTTGTGAGTGTGCCTTTAGTACCTTAAGTGAAACGTAATCGGCCCGCTTGTGCTGGGACGCAGGCGTCCCCGCCTGCCCGTTTAGCTTAAATCGAGCAGGTTTAAACCAAGTTCGTTCCCCGCATTAAACGTCTTGAATTCTCAGCGCGATGATCGTACCCATGCAGAAAAAGAACAACATGGCTGACAGCGCGGCAACGTTGATGATGTGTCCACCCCACGGGTGTAGAAAGTCGATGTACCCGCTTAAATCGTCTGGAATCTTCTCGGCATTTGGTATGTCAGGTACAGGCCCGAGTTTTGGTGTCGTGGGCTTTTTCGGATTCTGACCAGTAGCTACATCTTTCTGGTAGTCCTCCATCTTCTTCTCAAAATCCTTGATGCTCTTTTCGGCGTCTGCCTTGTATTTGTCGACCTTCTCACGTGCGTCAGTGATGTTCTGATCGTTGTCCCGCTCGATCTGTTTGTAGAGCCCTCTGCCTTCTTCCTTTGTCGAAGGTTCCGCATCTTCATCTTTAGCGCGTAAGACTTCGAGATTTGACAGTCGTTTCATCTCATCGAAACACCAGGTTGCAGGCATAAATACACCAACAACCTTCGACATTCCGGTGGGTATTCCGACGAGCCCGCAAAACAGAATCTGTGGAATCAGAATTAACGGTATCAGGCTGGTGGCCATTTCGGACGTGTTCACTAATGCCGAAACAAACAGGCCAAGTGCAATTCCAAGAACCGAAGTTAATACCATCACTACCAACTGCGGGATTCCGAGAAACATGCCCGGGAACGACATCAGTCCGACCAGGTGCAGCAACTTAAGTGTTCCGAATAACAGCACGCACTGAAAGCCCACAATCAAAAACAAGATGATCATCTTGGAACCGACGTATGGCCACAAACGAAGGTTCACCATTCGTTCGCGTTTGTAGACGGCCCGTTCGCGAATGATTTCTCGAGCCGCGACCGAAGTGCCAAACCACAACGACACCAGCGCCAAAACAAAGTAGACAAAGTCTCGCGGGGCTTTTGCTCCGACAACGAGGTAGGTGAGCAACGCAATAATTGGGGCCTGGCCAAAAAGAATTAGTAAGTTGAACTTGTCAGCGGACAGTACTTCAAGATAGCGACGCGATAGTGTGGCCCATTGACGCAACCATTCGCCCAGTGTGCTTCGTCGTTTGACTGGTGCGGCTGACCGCGCGCTGGTTGAGACAGAACGCAAAGGGATTTCAACGTTCCACTTGTATTGCTCTGTCTGCAGAAAGCGCTGTTTCCAATGTTCTGCGACTTCCTCCGCAACTTGATCCTTGTTAAGTCGCCCGTTTGCCTGTTTGAGTCTTTCAAAGATTGGCGCTTCGAGTTTGTCGTAAAGATCCTTAAAGCTCTCTGCACCGCAGTGAGTTAGTGCTTCCTGCGGCTTTCCGTAGAAGACAAGTTTGCCGCGCATCATTACAACGATCTTGTCAAAGAGTTTGACGTTCTCCATCGCGTGAGTCGTCAGAATTACCGTACGGCCCGACTCTGCAATTTGCCTGAAGAGCTTCATGACCTTCTCTTCAGTCGCCGGATCGAGTCCCGAGGTTGGTTCGTCGAGAAAGATGACTGAAGGCTTGGTGATCAGTTCAACCGCAATTGAAACTCGTTTCCGTTGTCCGCCTGAAAGTTGCGAAATTGGGACATCGCGTCTTTCGGAGAGACCCGTAATGTCCATGACTTCTGACACCACCTGATCGATTTCTTGTCGCGAGATATCACGTGAAAGTCGAAGCCGTGCGACGTAGTAAAGGGTTCGATAGACTGTTAGCTCACGATGAATGATGTCGTCTTGCGGAACGTATCCGATCGACTGTTTCAACGACTCCAGGTGTTGATACAGGTCCAGGTTGTTTACAAGGACCTGTCCACTGGTCGCCGGCCGCATTCCGTTCAACGAGTCCATCAGGGTGGATTTGCCGGCGCCAGATGGACCAAGTAGTCCGACAAACTCGTTTGGCTGAATACTCAGGTCGACGTTGTCCAACAGCCGTATTTTCCCGTGACCTGATCGGTTGGTAACTTCCTTGGAGATTCTGACTACGTCGAGACGGGTTTTTGCGCGAGTGTCATAAACCGTCACTCCACTTTGAGTGTTAACCCGCAAAAGAAATGGTCCAATTTGGACAACGTGTTCGGGTGCAAGAAACTGACGGCCTGTGACGCGCTGTCCATTGATATATGTGCCGTTGGTCGAATTGAGGTCTTCGAGTAGAAAACCGTTGTTTGCGTGCGAAATTCTTGCGTGATGATTTGAGATCAGAAGGCCGTCGATGCGGATGTCGCAATCGTCACCGCGTCCGATCGTCAGAGTTGGCTTGTCGAACGCGCGCTGTAGAAACACGCGCGGCTCGTTTGGGTTCACGCTGCCGCCGCGAGCGGTGCTCTTCATTGAACCAGTGTCGGCATTGGCGACGATTGTTTGGTTCGGCTGCTGGAGTCCTCCTGAACCCGCGATATGTTGCCGGCTTGCGTAATCTGCGGTTCTAACGTTCATGGGAGCGCGGAAACGCATGCTAGGTCCGCCCGGCCCGAGTTGAATTTCATCGTTGTCGTTGAGAATTTCACCGGCAGTGACACGACGGCCGTTAAGGAAAGTGCCATTGAAACTGCCCAGGTCGACGAGAATGTAGATTAGGTCCTGCTTGCGAATTTCGGCGTGACGTCTGGACACGTTCGCGGCATTGGCAGCGATGGTTACTTCCAATCCGGGCTCGCGACCCATGCGGGTGACGTCTTTCGTGATTGGGATTCGCTGTGTGCCCTGATGAAGATCCTGAAACTCGAGGTAGACGTTATTCATGATAGGGGATCAATAATTAGGCGGAACAAGATAGTAGAACCTCTGAGCACTTAGGACGAGCGTCGTTGTGGGAGGATTATTGCAGTCTGGTAGTTGAATCGCAATCTTGATGTTGAGAAAGGAAAGAATATTTTGGAGTGGTACCCGCGGCAGGGGTCGAACCTGCGACCTTTCGCTCCGGAGGCGAACGCTCTAATCCACTGAGCTACGCGGGCCTAAACAAAATCGCGACTCAACGAGGTGGGGAGGAATGTACCCCTTTTCGTTACACCTTTTCAAGAGGTGGTCTCGAGAGGTCCTATCAATCTTTTCTCAGTGATAACTAAGCCCAGCCTCCGGCGAACCTGGTAAACCTTGACTGAAACCGGATCTTAGTAAGTGCCGGCCTTGAGACTCCATTAACACCGACAAGCTAAAGAGCCTTTTGCAAAATTCATCAATTTCCTATCAGCTCTTCTCAGCGTCTCTGCGTTCTCTGCGTCTCAGCGTTAAAAGAGGCTGTGGTATTCAGGATTCTTCAACGCAGAGGCGCAGAGAACGCAGAGACGCTGAGAAGCGTAGCATTTTGCAAAAGGCTCTAAAGCATATCGGACATTTGTGTGACTTCGTGGATCGAGCAATCAGAACAGGAGTGCAGCGACTGCTTTCAAGGTTGGGAAACACGAGAGTTGAGGCAGTCGCTGCGCTGCTATGTGAATGTCAAGGCCAAGTTTTGTTGCGCGGAGCGTCTTATTCTGCGTTGTTCTATCGACTTCTCCTGTGGCCGGCGCGAAGTAAGATGAAAGGGGCCAGCTACGTCGCGCGGAGCGTCTGCTGAACGGTTTGGGACCAAATGCTCTTTAACCTACGAGAGACTGACTGCTATTCGTGGCACGAACCAGGTTCGTCGCACTCGGAAGGATACGGCCCTCTGGGGCTAACCGTTAGCCCTGGGATCTCTGTCTCCAGAAACGAAACCACAGCCAACTTACAGCTGTTCGTTCTGCGCAGCGTCGAGTCGTTCCCTGGGGCCAACGGTCTCCTCTGCGGTCAAAGGAGCTACGGAAATTTCCGGCCTAATAATGTAAGGCCGTTGTTCTTTCAAAACGACGCAAATGCGGGTCGTTAATTTGCGCGCCACGGCGACGATCGCTTTGCGGGCCGCCAACTTTTTCGGCTGCCGCTGATAGATGCCGCGATAGAAGGCGCGCAGTTCCGGATCCTTGGTAATCGCCACCCAGGCACATTGAATTAGTTTATTTCGTAGCCGACTATCGCCCGTGCGCGTGATCGGACCACGATTCTGTTGCTCGCCGGTCGAGTGCTCGCTCGAGACCAGTCCGAGAAAGCCGGCAATTTGGCGCACGTTTTTGAGCTCACGCCAATTACCAATTCTGGCCACTGCGTGGGCCGCTGTGATCCAGCCCACCCCGGGCAAGCTGGTTACCAAAGTAATAGCTTGGTGTAATTCAGGATCGTTTTTGCAAAACTGTCGAATCCGTTTTTGAACGGTGACGGCGGCATTGAAATGGAAGTACAAGGTCCCAATCAAATGGTCCAGTTTGAATCGTACTTCGCTGCTACAAGGCAAGCGCTGCAGCGCGGCGATCACTTGCGCGTTCCAGCGCCCACCGGGGTCGGGAAATTCGATTCCCTCAAACAGCAACACTGCTTTGAGGCGACATTTGGTAGCCGTCAGTTGCCGCACATGCGTATCACGCAATTGCACCAAATGTCGCAATTCACGGTAACGGCGGCTGGGGACGTGAATGCCATTGAGTTCACCGCCGCGCAAGCGCAGCGACAGGTTTTTGCTATCGAGCCGATTCGTTTTCACTCGCTTACCTGGTTCGGTCGGGACCATCGAAGGCGTTACCACCAAACACCTATGATTGCGCGCCACCAGCTCGTCATGCAAACCAAATCCGGTCGGACCTGCTTCGTAAACAAACGCCACTCGTTTGCCGGCAAAATGTTTGTCCACGTAATTAAGCAAGTGTGTCGCACTATTGGGCAGGCGCAACGACTTGGACAGCGTCCCGTGATCAGAAAAGGTCGTCACCATGCTCTTCTTATCAACGTCCAACCCCGCGAAGATATCGAACTGCGCGGGAATGATTCGAAATGGGTTACTAGTCGATGTCATTGTCGTTCCTCCTTAACCTTGGTGGCTTCATGCCGCCACTAATTCTAGAGTTTCGACCTGACTTTCAACATACCTGTCTCCTGTTCTGATTGCTTCTAGTCCAAGAAACTTATGATGATCCATGAAGTCACACGAACCAACACAAACGAACACCGCTGTCTCCATCAAGATGTGGCTCTGCGGCAATACACCCCTACAAAGCTTGCAGACTTAGCCCAACAAGTGATGATAATGAGTGGTCGGGGATTGGGGTTCTTGAAACGATTGGCTTTTGGAGTTCATTCTGTGTGAGGTGAGATGAAACGCTGCCCGCAATGTAGTCGAACTTATAAAGACGATTCGCTCAGGTTCTGCCTGGAAGACGGTACGGTCCTGTCCGCAGTAAACGCTGCACCTGCCGAACCCGCTGCGACGGTTCTTTATTCCTCCGCCGAACCGCCGGTTGGTGGTCCAACGACTAACGCAATTCGAGAAGCACCCTTAACCAGATCAGATTATGCAGATGCCGGTCGAAGCAACTGGCGCCGACGCCGATCCGATAATCCGTCCAACGTGGGACTCATCATCGCGGTCATTGGAATTGGTCTCGTGTTGATTGTTATCGCGTCCATCGGTGTTGTGCTTCTCTGGAGGCAGACACCAAAGGATCAAGGCACCGCCCAGGTGACAAGTAATCCGTCGCCCAACGGTACGCCCGGACTATCAGCGTCACCGTCTAATAACAACCAGGAGAATCTTCAAACGACCAAGGGATTGACCATTAGCGCCACTGCATCTTCAGTTCGTTATGCAGTTCAAGACAATACCTACGTGCCGGGAAATGCGATCGATGGCTCGAGACGGACCGCCTGGATCGAAGGCGCCGACGGACAAGGTTTAGGTGAATGGCTGCGATTCGATTTCGGGCGCGAAATCAATCTTCATCGGATTGTTATTCTGCCTGGATATTTCAAGAGCGCGGAAATCTGGAAGCAGAACAATCGCATTGCAAGCGCTACGCTCCAATTTTCAAATGGAACTTCCAAGGCTGTTAACTTTCCAGACCAGATGGAGAAGCAAGCAATTGATCTTGGTTCGGTTAGGACACGATGGGTTCGGTTGGAGATCAAAGAAATCTACGCTGGATCTGATCCGGATACTGCGATTTCAGAGGTTATCTTTGAGTGGGAACCGTAGAGTAGCGAAGTAACATCTTCATGTTCGTTCAGGAGTAAAGCCTCATGCCTCAACTCGAAGCAGCGATTCTGCTCATCTCATTAGATCAATGGGCCAGTATTTCCACAATCGTGGGCGCCGCGATCGCAGTGGGCGCACTTCTCTACACGGCCCAGCAGGTCCACTTCAATACCAAGGTTAACCGCGCAAGTTTCTGGCTTGAGTTGCGCAAGATGTTTGCCGAACATCGAGAGGTGCACATCAAGTTGAGAAATCTTGAGTGGTCCAGCACAACACCTACTGACGACGATTGGGCAAAGCTCGAGGCTTACATGGGACTGTTCGAGCACTGCGAACTGATGCTAAAACAGGGTCTCCTCGATTCGCGAACATTCACAGAGATCTACTGCTACAGGTTAGATAACATTCTTGATGACAAGCTGATTGTCAGGGAGAAGTTGATCGATCGCAGGTGGGGTTGGACCACACTTATCGACTTACTGCAACGGATGGGGAGTTCTTTGCCGCGACGTCGTTACTTGTACGGCTACAAGGACGACCGCAGTGGTAAATGGAAACTGTGGTGGGGATTTCCACAATTGGAGGAAGGCACTTCATTTCATAACTCGGAAGCTGATCTCGAAACTGCTTACGATCGAAAATTGGCAGAATTGATAGCTCGTGAGGGAGGAGTTCATCATGGTTGCCTCTCGCTGAAGACTGGCCTCAGAAAACTGTTTCCACCAACTCCGCCTCTGCTACTAACATCGCCGCCTTCGTCACCGCCTTGAAGCCTAAATACTATTGGCCAGTCAATCGATGAATCGTCTGTACTATCCAGAACGAGACGGCGGCCATCAAAGCAGCTGCCGGTATCGTTAGCACCCAGGCCCAAACTATCCGTCCAGCAACTCCCCATTTAACCGCCGATAATCGTCTTGTAGCGCCAACTCCTACAATCGCCCCTGTGATTGTGTGTGTGGTTGAAACTGGAGTGCCGGTCAAGGTTACGTAAGCAAGTGTCAGAGCCGCTCCGGTCTCAGCGCAGAAGCCACCGATAGGTTTGAGCTTGGTAATTCTTGTTCCCATTGTGCGCACAATCCGCCAACCACCTGACAGCGTACCCATCGCGATCGCTGCGTGCGCGGCAAGTACGACAACAGTAGGTATCGCCGGCAGCGTACCGTTAGGTCCATAGTGGAGGCCCCACACGTTGCCGGCTGTCAAAACCGCAGTAATGATACCCATTGTCTTTTGTGCATCGTTGCCGCCATGGCCCAATGAAAATGCCGCCGCGGAAAATAGCTGGCCTCTTCGGAAAATCTTGTCAACGCGAGTTGCCGTGAATCTGCGAAAGATCCAGTGCACCGCAACCATAAGAGCAAATCCGAGCACCATGCCGATCATCGGGGACAACACTATGAACTTCAGCGTTCTTAGCCAGACGTCTGATTTGAGGAGCCCGCTGATACCTCCGTAGGCAGCGATACCTGCACCGGCGTATCCACCAAGTAGCGCATGTGAGCTTGAAGTCGGCAAGCCCAGGTACCAGGTGATAATGTTCCAGATGATCGCTCCCAGAAGCGCCGCAAGTAGCACGTAGAGCCGCAAGTCTTCTGCAATCAAATCCATTCTCACGCCATCGCCTATGGACTTCGCAACTCGCGTCCCAAAAACCACGAAAGCGATGAAGTTAAAGAACGCAGCCCAGAGTACGGCTAGTCCCGGCGAAAGTACGCGGGTTGAAACGACAGTCGCAATCGAGTTCGCGGCATCATGAAAACCATTGATGTAATCGAAGATTAGCGCCAGAAAGACGAGGATGATGACGAAGGCCAGGGTTGCGGTCATAACATTGCCAATTGCCAATTGCCGATTGTCAATTGGCGCGTTTAGAGAAGTTGAAGGCTTTAGTTAAGGATGCATTTATGGATTGCAAATCGGCAATCGGCAATCGACAATCGGCAATCCAATCACGTGTGCTTGATGATCACGCTCTCGATAATGTTCGCGACATTTTCGCAGCGGTCGACGGCTGCTTCGAGCTTTTCGTAGACTTCCTTCCACTTCAAGACATTTAAAGCGTCGTGTGCATCGTGGAAGAGTTCCGCTATTGCCGCGTGATAGAGATCGTCGCCTTCATTTTCCAGTCGATGAATTTCGACCAGGCGTTGTGTGACGTTCTTCGGCCGTTGCAACGTAGAGACAATCTCTTTAAGTTGTTCGGCCATCCGTTCGAGCACATCAGCGAAGTCGCGCGCGTAGTCGGTGATTTCGCGTACGTCGAAAATGATGATTGCCCGCGCCGCATCGTCAATTAGATCGACAATGTCGTCGAGTGAGGTCGACATGGTGTAAATGTCTTCGCGATCAAAGGGCGTAATAAACGACTTGTTGAGTCGCGTTGATACGTTATGGGTGAGTTCATCGCAGGCGTGCTCGAGACCCTTGATCCGTTGCGCGTATTCGCCGAAGTTCTGGTTTTTGTCGGCAAGCATCTCCTTTAGTTCCCGAGCAGCGGCGGAGATGTACAGGGTCATCTGCGTAAAAAGGTCAAAGTATTGATCTTCCTTGGGCAGAAGATTGAAAAGCGCCATAGTCGTGATCCGGCCCCAATCTGAATTTTGTCTGAAGACGGCGGACTATAACTTAGGAACCAGCGACTTGCCAAACATTGGTGCGGTCGTATATCAAAGTGAGCGGATGACCGACCACTTCTCCGAATTCAAGCACATATTACAAATCGAGTCAGAAGCTATCTCTACTACAGCCAACCGATTGGATGCGGCTGCAGTTCAGCGTGTCGTTGAACTGCTTGTTGCGTGTAGTGGCAAAGTCGTGATCCTGGGTGTTGGGAAGTCAGGAATCATTGCCCAAAAGATCGCGGCGACGATGACCAGTGCGGGTACAGCTGCTTCTTACCTTCATCCATCCGATGCACTACACGGTGGACTTGGCATAATTCAACCAGGAGACGTTGTGATTATTCTCAGCAATAGTGGCGAGACTGACGAGATCGTCGGGATGTTGCCCTATCTGCAGAGTCGCCAGGTACCGATTGTCGGAATTGTTGGGAATCTGACGTCGACACTAGCGCGTCGCTCCGACGTTGTTCTCGATGCATCGGTGGACCAGGAGGCTTGTCCGCTGAATCTTGCGCCAACAACGAGCACCACTGTCGCGCTGGCGATTGGCGATGCACTGGCAATGACATTAATGAAGGTGAAGGGATTTACGTCGGAAGATTTTGCGGTGAATCATCCGGCTGGTCGAATCGGCAAACGACTTACGTTACGAGTCACGGATCTTATGCATCAGGGACCTGACAATCCGACAATCGCAAAAGGAGCGTCGTGGATTGAAGTAGTTCGAGCTATCAGCAAAGGTGGACTTGGTGCAGTGTGTGTGGTGGATGATGAACAGTTACTTGCAGGTGTGATTACTGACGGTGATCTGAGAAGAGCAATTGAACAGAGGGACCACTCATCGTTGGCGACGTTGACGTGCGATGACTTCATGACACACAAACCGACGGTCGCCGCTCCGGAACTACTTGCCTACGACGCATTGCGACTCATGGAAGATCGTCCGTCGCAAATTTCGGTGTTACCGGTTGTTGACGGTGACGGCAGATGCGTCGGGTTGATTAGGCTGCATGATATTGTGCGGAGTGGGCTGTGACTATTTGATATTTGATATTGGATATTTGATATTTGATATTTCAGAGTGAGTTTTAAGATGCTCGCTTAATCAGCGGGAAGTTGACTTAGGCGACATTGTTATTTCGCCCTTTGCCGTTTTCAATGTAGTCGAGAAGATCTTGCATAGCTGAATGTTCTCGTCCATCACGTCTGTTAGTAACTCGCCGCTCAATAACTTGCTACGGTAGATTATTTTCAGCCACACAAGGGTTTCATTCAGTTCCTTAACGACGATTCGGATCTTATGAATGAAATCCGCACGGCTCTCCGCCCCTCTCGCTTCACCGTAATTCGGTGCTGGGGACGTTCCAGATCGTAGAATTTGACCTGAAATGTGTTTTCCTGTGGGTGTTCTAGGAAGTTGATTCGCTAATATGATAATGCGAACAGCAAAGTCTATGAGCCGTTCTTCCAATTCATCAGCAACGCTGAAAGACTCCGTTGATTCCTTTGCCACAGTGAGGAACTTACCTTTTGAGGATTCGTCGAACTGAGTTAGATCATAATTGATCCTCCCAAATAGCCAATATCAAATATCAAATAACAAATATCAAATTAATCAGACTAGTGCCGGTACAGTTGCTATTTTTCGGGTGGGCATATCAACAATATCCCATGCCGACCTCACCCTTAGAAGTTTCGACATAAGTCCTGCATGCAGAATATGTCCGCTTCGCTCCGCTACTACTTTTCCAAGAATCGGCATTCCAAGTAACGCGAGATCGCCAACAATGTCCAGGATCTTGTGACGCACGAATTCATCTCTGAAACGTAAACCAGTCTGGTTCAGCATCCCGTCTGGTGTGAGCACGATCGCGTTATGCAATGAGCCGCCTCTAATGAGATTGGCCCGTCGAAGCGCTTCAATCTCTTCAGTGAAACCAAAGGTGCGAGCCGCAGCGATCTCGCGGGCGAAAGCTCCATCGCTTAGTTCAACTGACAAGCTTTGCCTTCCAATCAATGGATGGGTGAAATCGATTAGACAGTCAATCTGGTAAGTATCCGCCGGTTCAACGCTGATACGTCGATTTCCTTGTTCAAACGAAACTTTTTCACGGACCAGCAAAGCTCGACGCGCCAACGGTTGCTCCACAACTCCAGCACGCTCGATGATTTCAGCAAAGTCTTCTGCTGATCCATCCATGATCGGAATCTCGAGGTTGTCGACCTCGATGAAGACATTGTCTATGCCTGAACCTCGAAGCGCAGCCAACAGATGTTCGACGGTTGACAGCATGACGCCCGTGCGCATCAGGGTCGTGGCGTAACCGCAATGTGCGACTGATTCAACGGTAGCGGGAATCTCGAATCCACCGAGGTCGGTACGACGAAAAACGTAACCGGTATCCGGAGGCGCCGGCACGAGGCTAATGTGAACAGGAACAGCAGTATGTAAACCTACTCCCTGAGTTTCAACGGCTGCACCAAGCGTGGTCTGTTTTATCAATGACAAGGGACCCTTTTTGAATGGTTGACTAAAGATCGCATTTTGTTGAGCAAGCAATATGCCGGATCAAAGAGTTGGTCCTGCGCCTATTTCCTGATCGCGACTGTGGTTTCGAAGCCACAAAAGCTTTGAACTACGGCGATGTTTCGCCACACTGAAAGTTCCGTCTAGCGTTCAAAAAGATTGTATCGTGCGAGTCGCTGGAGTAAACTCAGGCCAATTTAACCCGTTTAGGGACGCATGGTTATTTCGGCGCGTCACAAAGACGCGGCGCTTTTGGCAACGCGACTAACACCATCGTGACACGCTAGCGGTCCCAAAGTCAGAGAACTAGAACTACCCACATCTTGTTCTCGGGAGAAACCGCAATGCCAGACCTTGAAATCACGTGTTCGGAATGCAGCACACCTTTCACCTTTAGCGAGCGTGAACAGGAGTATTACAGGGAAAGAAACTTAACTCACCCAAAACGCTGCAAACCATGCCGCGACGCGCGGCGCGCAAACTTCGGCGGCTCTCGTGGCCCAGGAGGTGAACGACAACGATTTGAGATCACCTGCGATCAATGTGGCAAGACTGATTCTGTCCCGTTTAAACCATCAACCGGCAGACCAGTATTGTGCAGCGATTGCTTTAGCGCGAATCGAGCGACGCAGCCCAGGGGCTGAGATCTCGCAATAAGGATTTCAGCCAGGCCGATAATCTAACAACTAATTGGAAACTTGCGCGGGGACAGTCGAGCACGCAGTTGGGCCATAGGACTGTGAACATCACGACTTACAACACAATTCAATTCGAGATGCGGGAGACGGTTTGTCTGATCACTCTAAACCGCCCGGACAGTTTGAACGCACTCAATGTTGAAGTCGCCACGGAACTGCAGTCAGCAATTCGCAGTGCGCTCGAGAATCACGCCCGTGCGATCGTCTTGACAGGAGCCGGACGGGCGTTCAGTGCCGGCGGAGATTTGCGCGAAATGCAGGCCATTGCCAATCGTGAAGGGCGAATTGAGGCGTTCTTTGATGAGCCTTTGCGAGTTTTAAATGAGACCGTGCTTTTGATCCGTGAGGCGCCGGTTCCAATAATCGCCGCTGTAAACGGGGTAGCCTCAGGAGGTGGATGCAGCCTTGCCCTTGCTTGTGATCTGGTTATTGCCGGTGAAACTTCTCGCTTCAATCAGGCGTTTGTAAAAATAGGCTTGACTCCTGACTGCGGTGCGACGTTTATTTTACCGCGTCTGGTTGGCTGGAGGCGTGCAGCAGAACTCATGTTTACAGGCGAAATGATCACATCCGCGCAGGCTCAACAAATGGGAATGATTAACTCAGTCGTCCCGGATGCTGAACTGATTCAGCAAGCGATGTCGCTGGCGGGACGCCTCGCTTCGGCGCCGACCGCGGCGATAGCAAGGATCAAGAGGTTGTTGGAAGCAAGTGTTAAGAGCGACTGCGGTAGTCAACTAGATCTTGAAAGAGAGGCGCAACTTGAATCAGGTAAAACGAAAGATTTCATCGAAGGCGTCTCAGCATTTCTAGAAAAAAGGCCGCCGCGATTCGTAGGTAGTTAACCGGAAGAGTTAATCAATGAATCGCGAGCCGCCTAAGATTTGGGCGGCTTTTTTATTTTGGTCTTTGGGTCTAGGTCTTTTGGCTTGGGGCTTCGGACTTTGTTTTCAGTTGCCACGAGGTTTGGAATCCACTAGTCGTTTACCCAAAGATCAAAGCCCAAAGCCGGAAACATGACTTCTTTAACCTACACCCAACTTCTCCGACGCAATCGTTCGTTTCGACGATTGTGGTGCGGGCAAGTGATCTCAGAACTCGGCAATTGGTTCAACTTCATTGCCGCGTTGGGATTGGTGCGTGTGGTGTCCGGGGCTTCGGCGGAAGTTACCACGATTCTTTTGATCGCCAGACTCGTTCCTTTCACGATCCTCTCACCACTTGCGGGAGCCTTTGTCGATCGTTGGTCTCGCCGCAATGTGATGATAGTGACCGACTTGCTTCGAGTGGTCGTGGCTCTTGGGTTTCTCCTGGTCCGTAGTCCACAGGATCTGTGGATTGCCTACACCTGTATTGCCTTGCTTTCACTGTTCGGCACTTTCTTCGAAGCCGCGAAACAGGCTGCAGTTCCAAACATCGCCGGCGAACGAGACTTGTTGGCGGGCAACGCATTGATGTTCTCTTCGCGCTTTCTCTTGATGTCGCTTGGCGCTGCTTTAGGAGGTTGGACCTCTGCCCGCGTTGGTTACCAGGCGGCGTTCGTAATCAACGCAGCTTCGTTTCTTGTCTCAGCCTACTCGGTTTGGTTAGTTCCCGAGGAGGACACAAGGCACTCGTCGGTAACTCCGGAGAAGCGAAGTCGATACCGAGGTTACTGGTCCGACATCCGTGAGGGATGGTCGTACATCATTCGCCATGCGCCGGTTGCAGCGATTCTGGGAGCCAACATACTTTGGGCCACCGGTGGCGGAACGATCAACCTGGTGGCAGAGCGTTTGGGCGCGCTCGTGTTTGCGGGTTCAAATAATTTGAGTCCCGACTCGGCCGTAGCAGCGCTGTATTTTGCGAACGGACTTGGACTGTTTTTGGGAATGATGATCGCGCGCCGAGTTGGCATTCACTTCGAGATGCGCGGCCAGACTGTAGGCTTTATCGGTTGGTCACTACTGGTCCAGGGAATTTTTTATGGATTGATGGGCGTCATGCCCAGCCTATGGTCCGCCGGGTTGATGTTACTTATCTCACGCGTCTTGCTGGGTGCGGAGTTCGCTGTCCAGGAGACACTGTTGATGCGACTCGTGCCAGACCATTTACGCGGCCGAGTTTCAACAACTGATCGGGCGTGCGAAATGTTGGTGTGGACCTTTTCAACGGCACTTGCCGGGTGGTCTCTTTATCACATCACACCACGGATGCTGACGGTTGTTTCAGGACTGCTTTCGGGAACAGCGGGCATCGGATGGTTACTCATGTTCGCAGTGCAATGGGTTCGATTGCCGAAGCAGTTTTCCGGAAGAGTTGCTGAACAGGAATGAAGCTATACGGATTGCTCATTTTTGACCTGGTGACGCTTTAAAGCTCAAATTCACGGCGCGTCTCTGCGTCTCTCTGTACTCTGCGTCTCACTAGAAACTCCTTTCTCTGCACCTTAAAACAGGAGCGAAGCGACTGCTTTCAACGGAAATTGCTAAACGTCATGCAGGTCGCTTCGCTCCTGTTCTACGGTGTGCAGACGAGCTCCGCGTTGAAATTCTCCCGTCTGTAAAACTTTCTTAACGCAGAGGCACAGAGTACGCAGAGACGCAGCGTGATCTACCCACTTACACAACTATTACAACACCCCTCCATTCACTTTGTTACGATGCTGCATCCGATTAAGTGCTTAGCGGGAATTTAGAACATGGGAGTACGGATGCAAAGCTCGAGCAAACCGGATGTGCGAATCAACTGGAATACCGCAATCTTCCTGGGACTTTTTCATATTGGTGCGATCGCTGCTTTCTTCTTCTTTAGTTGGAAGTGGTTGGTGATTGCGTTAATTCTTAATTGGGTAGCCGGAAGTCTGGGAATTGGGGTTGGGTTTCATCGACTCTTAACGCATCGTGGTTTTCAAACACCAAAGTGGCTTGAATATTTCCTGACCGTTTGCGGAATGCTTGCGCTGCAAGGCGGCGCCATCAACTGGGTTGTCACACACAGAATTCATCACGCGTTTACAGAGAAGTCTGGCGATCCACACTCGCCACGCGATGGGGTTTGGTGGTCACACATAGGCTGGATACTGCGCGGTACATCCCAACAGCATCCTGAATCTGTCATGCGGCGTTATGGTCCTGATTTGATGAAGGATCCGGTGCAGGTTTGGTTGAACCGGCTGTACTTTATGCCATTGATCATTTCAGGGTTCATCCTTTTGGCAATTGGTGGTTGGACCGCGTTGTGCTGGGGTGTTTTCTTTAGAGTGGTCTATGGTCTTCACGTCACCTGGTTGGTGAATTCAGCGACACACTTGTGGGGAACGAGACGGTTTGCGACAACCGACGATTCGAAGAACAACTGGTGGGTCGCGATCCTTGCGTATGGTGAAGGTTGGCACAACAACCATCACGCATTTCCGACGGCGGCTCGTCACGGACTCTTTTGGTACGAAATTGATGTGAACTGGATTGCCATCCGTGCGCTTCAGCTATTAGGTCTGGTAAAGTCGGTGAAACTTATCAGCCGCGAAATCATTGATGCGAGTGATGAATATGGTCTGAGGAAGGCCGCGTAACGTGAAGCCTAAGGTCTTGGCCTTTGGTCTTAGGTCTTTGGTCTTTGACTGTAGGAGTCCAAGACCACTTGGAGCCCAAGACCACGATCAAATCCCAACGACCAAAGACCAGAGTCCAAAGTCCAAAGTCCTAAGACCAAATCCTTCATCCCTGCTAAAATCCACGCATGCGTCGTCGTAAGTCGATAGCTTTCTTCGTCTCGCTCAGCGCGTGTTTGGTTGCGCTTGCGATTGCTTTAAACGTCGGTTGGATTTTGCTCAACTGGCGCGAAGTGGCGCTGCTCGTCTTTGGAATAATCTTTTTCCTGCTGATTATTTTTGGTCTAGTCATCAATACCACTTTCCTGATCCGCGAGATACGTCGTAACGAACAACACGACGCCTTCATCAACGCAGTCACTCACGAATTAAAAACTCCAATCGCTTCGATTCGTCTCTATCTCGAAACTCTCAAAACCAGGGACGTTGACTCCGCGCAGCGGGAACAGTTCTACGACATTATGCTCGCTGACAGCGATCGACTACTCGGAACAGTTGAGCAAGTGTTGCGCGCTGGTCGGACCGCTGTCCGCCGGCGACGGATCGCGAATTCAAATATCGACGTCGGTGCAGTCGCTCGTGAGTGCCTCGAACTCGCCCGCGTGCGCTACGGACTGGATGAAAACAAACTGATGTTCTTCGATTCTGAGGGTTCTCTTCGTGTGTCAGGCGACGCCGACGAATTGAGAGCCGCGTTTTCAAATTTAATCGACAACGCTGTGAAGTACTCACATAAGGAAGTCAATGTGTCCGTATCCGTATCTGCGATTGATGAGAAGCGTGTGGCAGTGCGGGTCGCAGACAAAGGAATAGGTATTCCTAGCGCGCAGTTAAGACGGATTTTTAAACGGTTCTATCGTGTGCCCGGGCGTTTCATGTCTCGCGTAAAGGGAACTGGTCTCGGGCTATATATCGTCCACTCAGTTGTCAAGAAGCATGGCGGACGTGTGTTTGCAGAAAGCAGAGGACTAGGCAAGGGGAGTACATTCACTATCCAACTCCCAAGAATTTCATAAGATGAGTCGTGTACTAATCGTCGAAGACGAACAACATCTGGCGGATGGGTTGCGCTACAACCTCAAAGCAGAAGGCTATGAAGTCGACACCGTTGCCGATGCAGAATCGGCGCACGCTTTACTGCTGGCCCAAACAGGTTCGTACGACGCCGTGGTGCTGGACGTGATGCTTCCTGGAATGGACGGTTTCACACTTGCGAAGCAACTGCGTTCTGCCGGACAGTTTGTTCCCATTCTGATGCTGACTGCTCGTGGTTCCGCGGAAGATGTGTTGCGTGGTTTTGAGGCTGGCGCCGATGATTACCTTGCCAAACCATTTGACCTGACAGTTCTACTTGCACGAATTAATGCGCTGTTGAGACGACGCGAATGGTTTCATCGTCATATCAGTGATGAAAAACAAACAGCTGCAGCAGCTGTAGAAGCGCCAGATGTTTTTACGTTTGAAAACAAAACAATCGATTTCAAGGCGCTCGAGTTGCGGTCTGGACCACAAACCGTTCACCTGACGGTGATGGAGGCTGATTTATTTCGTTACTTGATCAATCACGACGGGGAGATCGTTTCGCGCAGTGCGATTCTTGGCGATGTTTGGGGATTGCGCGAGGATACTGATACGCGAGCAATCGACAACTTCATCGTCCGACTAAGGAAGTATATTGAGGACGAGCCATCGAGCCCGAGACATTTGCTGACAGTCAGGGGGGTTGGATACCGGTTTGTGTCTAAGGGAAGGAAATAGGACCTATTCGACCTGTAGGACTTATTTGACCTAAGACCTATTCTTAGCTCCGTGCTACAACCACCGATGCGCGCACACCAAGCAGATCAGAAAAGTCTTTCGAATAGATCGCCTCAACCTTACGGACTTTATTGATTGTTTCAACCAGCTCATCATTCGAAATGAATCCGTTCTCAGTGTGTGCGATTGCCCAGGACGGAATGTGAGATGCTGTTCGCAGTAAGTCTTCTACGAATCCGAGATACTGTTGTTTGCTCTGTACTCGAGAGCCTAAGCGCGCGCCCCGTTCACGCTCGAAATCGGTCCAGAAATCATCACCACCTCGCAACCACTCTTCGCGCCACGTGGTCAAAGGATCTCGACTGTCTGTTTGTGTCACAGGACCGGGCAAACGTAAAAACAACAGGTCGGTGTGATTTCGTTCCGCGATAAAGGAGCGAACGTCCTGGTTAGAGCTGTTGTTACGCAGGTTGTTATCGTAAACAGTCGGAAGACCGTTCAGCATCAACCTAAATGCGTTGTCTAATGAAAAAGGCTGACGCAAATCCTTTGTCGAATCTGTAAACGAGAAGACGTAATCGCCCACCATCATTCCGACAGTCAGAGCCAGCGCGCGTTTGTATGGCTCAAGTCTCTCCGCATTGAACCGGATATTATCGAACCACCATGCGTCGATTTCATTGAACCACTTCAGCAGCGCGGGATTGTCGAGCTTGTCGCGTGGAACGTAAGCGTCATCCAAAAGAACTTCGAGATCTTCATCGCTCAAAGTCTCCGTCGGATTCTCGACGAGCGCGGTGGCTTTAATGTGCGACCAGATCATTGGGTCGTTAGCCGCGACACGTACTTTCCAACGCTTCAATTGGACGCCAATATCTGGTTCGCCGGTAAAAGGGAGCGCGACGGACGAAAATTTCATCCGACGTAATACGCTTAGTTCAAAAGCCAGCCAACCGTTAGCAAACTGCATCTAGTTCGTCGCCTACCTATCCAAAGTCTGAAACATGTCCCAGCTGGCACTTGGAGCAACAGGTGCGGCTACAGCGCGGTCCTCTTTTGCGTAAGAATCCAGCTCTGGAAAATCAGTCAAAGAAAGAAAAACTTTGACTACTGATGGATCGAATTCGATGCCAGCGCGGTCAGAAATCTCACGTCTTGCATCTTTGGTGGCTAATGCCGGACGAAATGGACGGGCATCAGTGATCGCGGCGTAAGAATCGGCGAGTCTGAGTATGCGAGCAGCAAGTGGAATCTCTTCCCGTCGAAGTGCGTCAGGGTAGCCGCTTCCATTCCACCACTCGTGATGCCAGCGAACGAGGAGTTGAGCAGCGCGGTCTGCGCCGACGCGGGAAGCTTCACGCTCGCCAATGACGGGATGACGTGCAAGATCGATGCGCTCTTCGTCAATCAATGAACCAGCGCGCTGAATGTAATCGCGCTCCATCGCCACCTCGCCGATATCATGCAATAGAGCAGCGGAGCGCAGCGAGCCCCGGTCATGTTTTGCCAGGTGAAAGATCTTGGCAATTTCATCAGCTATAACGGCAACTCGCTGAGCATGAGGGTTGTCATAACGCTCAAAGCGATCGGTTGTGGTGGCGAGTTGCAAAAATGCTTCGGCGGCACTCTTGTCGATTAGGTCGTTATTGTTTCGGAGTCGCGACATAGGAATTTGATGAACTCATTTCAACACACGGTCATATGACCTCGCAAACTGTCAGAGAGTTTCGAACGAGAAAGGTAAGCACGCAGGCCCTTAAAGGTTTATTCAAGGCTGAAGGTCGAACGATCGCAGCTTCGCTAACACAGCTCGAACCTAATCGGGTTAAGAGAGTTGAGAGCTACAAACTTCGTAACAGTTCGCGCGCCTTCTGATGGTTTCGTGAGGCCTTCAGTACCTTTTCGATCTCGGTGCGGGCGCGAACTGGAAACCCAAGATCACGGTAGAGTTCAGCCAGCATAACCCTGTAGTCCGCATTTTCGGGTTCAATCTTAAGCGCAGCTTGTAACTCGCCTTCGGCCAATCGTCGTGTCCCAGGGTGACTTGCGAGTGCCTGACCGTAGTGAGCGCGATACCGAGCATCGTGCGGAACCAGCCGTGCGGCGGATGAAAACATTCCAATAGCTGTATTCAACTGGCCGGACTGCTTCGCTGCGATTGCTTCCAGGAAATGCTGTTCTGCCCTGTCGGCGTCGGTTAGCACGCGATTAGAAGTTTTAGGAGATTGCTGTTCAGGTGGCGGTTGTGCTGCGGATGAGGAACTGGCTGCTGTTTCGGTCGCGACTCGAGCCCGAGCCTGTGCATCAAGTTTAGAGTCATACGTTGCGCGCAGTCCTGGGTCGCGTAAGGTGTCATATGCTTGCGTCACGCGCGCAAACGCTGATTCGATGCGAAGGTTCAGATCTTGATCGCTATCCTTCCTAAAACGATCTGGATGATAGCGTCGCGCGACTTCATAGTATGACTTCTTTATTTCTGCCGTCGTGGCTTTAGGTTCGACAGCCAGCACCTCGTAGTGAGTCGTTGCGCTATCGAGTCGATTCAAAAACTGAAGGAGCATGTCCACTTCATTTTCGACTGGTTGTGCTGGGGCTTCGACGGGTTTTTCAACAGCAACTTCGGGTGCCGGCTCGCCGATCGTTTGTCCATCACTTCGAAACGCGGGTTTCCAATGTTCTCGTTGAATCAGTCCCGACAAGGCAAGTGCGTAAACGAGCCGCAGCGTGTCTCCCTCTGGTAGCACACTCAAAGCAACCAAATCGCTTAGCGAGGTTGGCCCATCCACGCGCGATAATAGAAAGACTTCATTCGGCTGCAGGTCTGTTAGTTGGGGAGGACTCGTAACTGGAGAAAAGAGTTCAGCTGGATTTGAGATTCGCGCAGTCGTAAATTTAGAAGGAAGACGACGTCCGGCATCGAGTAGCAACGGTTCCCAGTCAAATTTGAATGGGACGTCCTCACTTAAACGTGACCGTGAGTCGAATTCCCATTTGCCTTCGATCCAAAGCAGAGCGAGCCGGAGGATGTCGGCGACTTGTCGCTGTTGTAGCTGGGCAGCCTGGGCTTCGTTAATAAGGCCTTCAGTTGTTAGTTGTTTTGCAAGTGAGATGTCGGAGCGTTTGCCATCGAAGCGAGCCAGCCTTTCCTCGGTCAGGAGTTCGTCCTTTATTAAGTACTCTCTCAATCGAAACATGCGCACATTAGATGCCGCGTAAATCAGATTTCCGCCTTTGAAATAGACTACTACCGCGGCTCGTTCCTGCTGTGCTCGGAGGCGACCGGACAAGTTTTTAGCTGAAATCTCGCGAATTAGTTCCCCAAGCGGGTGCTCGCTTAATTGACCTTCCATGTGGATGCTGTGGGCAAGGATTGACTGATGCCGCAGTGCCGTGCCGGTTACGCATGATAACGTAACAAACATCTCTTTGACAGTAGCAAGTGTGAAATCTATATTTAACTATCAAACAATCAGTTAGTTTTTTAGGCGACAGAGCTTCAGGTTGATATCTGTATGACTGACCAAGGTGAAAGTGTCGGAACGAGCAAGGGGATGGAAGAGACAGATGGAAACGATCGCGAGTATAGCGTCGAAGACTTGATTAGCCAGCTCAGACAAAGAACCGAGGAGCTGGAACTGGCTAACAAGGAACTGCGCCGAATTTCGCATTACCGTTCTCTCTTCCTGGCTCGCATGTCGCACGAGCTCCGGACTCCACTCACCTCCATACTGGGTTTCAGTGAGATCCTGCTGGATCAGGAACAACTCACCGACACTCAACGCCGGTTCTGTCAAAAGGTCCAAGACTCTGGATTTCAGCTGCAGGCAAGTTTGAATCAGCTGGTAGATCTTTCGCGGCTGGAGGCAGGGCAGACAGAAGTCTTCTACCAGGAGTTTCCGCTGCGTGAGACGTTACGCGAGTCGTGTGCGGCAGTCGCGCGAATGGCTCAAAAGCGACACGTCAAAGTCGAATTTGATATTGATTCCGATGTTGGAACGGTGGTTTCCGATCAAGGAAAACTGCGACAGACCATTTTTAACTTTTTGGCATGGGCTATCAGCCGCAGTAACGAAGGAGACGTCGTTAGGATCTCCGCCGCGCTTGAAGGCCCAACTCTCTGTATCAAGGTCTTAGACAATGGAGAGCGATTGAAGGAAACAGACCATATCTTTAATCCCGACGGCGCTGCCAGCTCTTCTGAACCAGATATCAATGAACTTGGAGTAATCATTGGTCGCCGATTGCTGGAGTTGCTAAGCGGGGAGTTTACGGCTACTAACCTGGAAAACCGGGGCCTCGAAATTACCATTCGGTTACCGGCTCGACCGTTGAAGGGATGAACTGCTGCGCATGCAGGAACTGATAATTCGTGAATGCACGACTATCGAAGATTTTGACAATTGCGTTTATTTACAGCGAGAAGCGTTTGGCCTACCCGATCTCGAAATCTCACCGCGACGGCACTTGATTGTTTCACGTCATGCCGGCGGCTGGACACTTGGGGCCTTTGCCGGGGAAAGGATGGTTGGATTCGTTCACCACCTTGCGGCTGTTCGCGACAACGAGATCTTTGGTTATTCGCACATGATGGCTGTTGCGAAGGACTATCAGAATCACGGAATCGGTGCGAAGCTGAAGTGGGCACAACGCGCGAAGGCGTTAGATGAAGGTCGCAGCTTCATCAAGTGGACCTGGGATCCAATGCAATCTCGCAACGCGCACTTCAACCTCAACCGGCTTGGCGTGATTGTTAGTACTTACGCCGATAACTTTTACGGAACTGACTACGATACCGACCCGACCCAGGACGTTGAAGATCGACCGGGATTACAAAGCGATCGACTATTTGCGAGCTGGTCCTTGATGTCGCCACGTGTCGTGACACTAAGTGAGGGGAAGTCTCATGCGATTGAGGCCGTAGCCCGTCGGAAGATTGCTATACCCGCACAATGGTCAAGCTACGTGAAGCAGGATATTCATAAGGCGCGAACTACTCAGGCCCGCGTGCGCCAGGAGTTCAATGAAGCTTTTGCCGAAGGACTTGTCTGTGCCGGCTTACAAAGAGGTGACGAGTGGTCCGAATACCTGCTTTATCATCAGAACCAAATCAAATGATGCCCAGTCGAGTGATCCGCAAATCGGCTATCGGCAATCAAAAATCGGCAATCGTTTTCATATGCCATTCACGAAGTTTGATCGTTACGTAGACCGCCACGCACGCACCTTTACCGAGCGTTTGCAGACCGTTTGTCGTATGCCATCCGTGGCAGCACGCGGAACAGGTATGCGTGCGATGGCTGAAACTGTTGAGCAATTGATGCAGCGAGTTGGGGTTGGGACTCGTTCGTTCAAACTTGGCAATGGCTACCCAATCATTTTTGGAGAGTGCGGGGCCGGGCCACAAAGTTACGTGGTCTATGGACATTACGATGTTCAACCGGTTGGTCACCTGACTGAATGGTCGTTTGGACCATTCGCAGCGACGATTGAGGATGGAAAACTTTTCGCGCGTGGTGCATCAAACAGTAAGGGAGATCTCGTCGCTCGCCTGGCTGCCGTCGAGGCCTATCAAAAAAACTTTGGCAAACTTCCCATAACTTTGCGCTTTATTGTCGAAGGCGAGGATGGACTAGGAAGTCCCAGCCTTTATCGTTTCACAAAAGAACATCCTGAATTGTTGATTGCCGATGGTTGTTTGTGGGATGAAGGCTACCGTGACACCAAAGACGTGCCTGTAGTCAGTCTCGGTTTCAAAGGGATCACATTTCTCGAATTGCGAGCTTTTGGTGCTCGTACAGATCTTCATTCAAAGTGGGGAGCCATTGTTCCGAATCCTGCCTGGCGCCTGGTGCAAGCTTTGGCGACGCTGACATCACCAAAGGGCGTTATTACTATCGATGGTTTCTCCTCTCACATAGCTCCGATCAGTGACGAAGATTCGGAAGTGCTGAAGTCGATCGAACTTGATGAAGCAGGTTTGAAACGAGAATTTCGAATAGGTGGTTGGGTGCGTTCGATGAAGGGCCATACACTCGTCAAAGAACACATCTTCTTTCCAGCACATTGGGATCCTAAGCTTAGAATTCCACGTGGACAAGTTG